>Ga0210050_1000009_pt1 | contig 297248 bp, 256 predicted proteins | sample CryGey132114_all_FD_185463 | JGI IMG/M metagenome (GOLD analysis project Ga0210050, IMG submission 185463) | Groundwater microbial communities from aquifer - Crystal Geyser CG22_combo_CG10-13_8/21/14_all (SPAdes) (version 2) | ecosystem: Environmental > Aquatic > Deep subsurface > Groundwater ... | reverse complement strand
AGGCTTCCAGCGGGTTGCCTACCTTTACTACCGGCTTCAACTGCGCTCCCACTTTCTTACTCGTCAACGCCATAGCTGTCGCTACACCAGCGCTCACCTGCAAGAATTTCCTCCTGTTTAATCTCATGCAATTTCTCCTTTGATGAATAAACGTTGGATCAAAACAAGACTAATTTAACTACTTAACCTTAACTACTTCTACGATAATGCCGCGACGCCTAGGCGTCAAGAATATCACTTCACTATTTTTCACTCTACTGCACCCAGAGTGTCTACATCTAACTTCATTTTCCGCTGAATCAAATCTCAATGGCTTCAATCAAGGCCAAAAACCTTGGAAATGCCAATAAAACACTGGGTATGTCAGCAAAAGACCTCCCTCAGCGATAGGTACTTTACATCCTTCTACTAAGAGAATCTGGAATATTAGAAAAAAACAAGCCAAGAGTCAAGTCTGAAATGCTTTTTTTTACTCAAAATGGGGGTTAGCGAAAGAAACTCCTTATGATAAAAGGGTTTTATTCCTCTGTTGATTTTAATTATTTGGGGAATTTTGGGAGCTTTTTTTTGCAGAATGTAAAACCAGATACTTTCTATTGATAAATCGATGTTTAACATAGGATTCATTTAAAATAGAGCTCTGCAAATTGAAGGTTGTTCTGTCTCTAAATCTGTTTTCATTTTACAACAACAACTCTATTTATTTCAATGCACTTTTGGTTAATTTTTTATTCTGCTTTAATTTTTGCCGATTATTTCTTAAACGACTTTTGAATATCAGAATTTTTCCTGTTTTTCGTTGCCCTTTTCTTCTTTCAGGCTATAATTCTTCCTTTTGATCTTCTAACTGATGGTGATTTGAGATTATGAGTGAATTGAGAGTAGCCCTCTACCCTGGCACGTTCGATCCTTTAACGAATGGGCATTTGAGTATTATCCGACGCGCTTTGAAACTTTTTGACCGTCTTGTGGTCGGGGTGGCGTTGAATCCGGGCAAGAATCCTCTTTTTTCTATTGATAGGCGGGTTAATTTTATCGAGGAAGCTACTTCTGGCTTGAAGCGTGTCCAGATTCTTCCCTTTGATAATCTGTTGATTGATTTTGCGCGTGCGCACCAGGCCAATGTCATTATAAAGGGACTTCGGGCTGTGAGTGATTTTGAGCGTGAGTTGCAAATGGGTTTGATGAACCGGCGCCTGGATGAACGTTTGGAAACTTTATTTATGATTCCCAGCCAGGAATATTCCTTCCTCAGCTCTAGTTTTGTTAAGGAAATTGCAAGACATCATGGGGATGTTGAAAAGTTGGTGCCGGAATGTGTTCGACGGGGTCTTAATAACTTGGAGCTGAAATGAAATTTGCACAACGTATTCTGGCAGTCAATCCTTCTATGACGCTTGCTATTGATGCTACGGCCCGCGAACTGAAGGCCCGCGGTGAGGATGTCATTGGTTTTGGCGCAGGGGAACCGGATTTTGACACTCCAGACCATATCAAACAGGCCGCTATTGAGGCTCTCAATAAAAACGACACACATTACACTCCGGTGGGCGGCACGCCTGCATTAAAAAATGCGATCATTCACAAGCTGAAGTCGGAGCAGGGCCTGGAATACAGTCAGGATCAAATTCTGGTTTCGTGTGGGGCCAAGCACACGTTTTACAATCTGGCTCAGGTCTTATGGGAACCGGGTGATGAGGTCATTATTCCGGCTCCGTATTGGGTTTCTTTTCCTGAGATGGTGGGGCTTTCGGGTGCGAAGGCGGTTATTGTTCCGGGATTGGAGCCAAATGATTTCAAGATGACTCCCGATCAGTTGCGTTCTGCGATCACTCCCAAAACGCGCGCGGTCTTGATCAACAGTCCTTCCAATCCCACGGGCTCGGCTTATACCCGGTCGGAGTTGGAAGCTCTGGCAGAGTGCGCCCTCAAGCATCGCCTGCTGATTCTGTCGGATGAGATTTACGATAAAATTGTCTTTGATGGTTTCGAACATGTCAGTATCGCTTCCATAAGTAAAGAAGTGCAGGACAATTGCGTGGTGATCAACGGAGCCTCCAAAGGTTACGCGATGACGGGCTGGCGCATTGGTTACATGGCGGGCAATGCGGACATCATCAAACAGGCGACTAAATTTCAGGGTCAGAGCACATCCAATCCCTGTTCGATTTCTCAGGCGGCAACGATCGCGGCTCTGATGGGTCCTCAAGAACCAGTCCGCAGAATGGTAGAGGAATTTCAGCGTAGACGGGATTTTATTGTGCAGGGATTGTCGAATATTCCTGGAGTGACCTGCTACAAGCCTGTGGGTGCTTTCTATGCGTTCCCTAATTTTTCTGCGCTTTATGGGAAATCCTGGAGCGGGGGGAAGATACAGGGCTCTCTGGATTTTGCGGATTTCTTGCTGAAGGAGGCAAAGATCGCATTGGTGCCGGGCATTGCTTTTGGTGCGGACGAAAACGCGCGGATGTCATTTGCGGCAAGTGTAGAAACGATTCAGAAGGGTGTGGATCGAATTGCCAAGGCTGTCCATTCTCTAACGGACTGAGCGCGAACTGCGCTCTTGCGGTTCAACGCTGATCGATATACCTGATTGTCGGGTCAGACACCGGTGCGTAAACTTTCCTGATAGTCTTTGACCATCTTCTCAATTTTTTCGCGACAACGCTTGGCCTTGCAGTTGCCGGTACCTGTCCCAAGCTGTCTCCTCAAGGCTTCAAAAGACAGACAACCTTCGGACATGGCCTTATTGATTGTACGTACCGTGATTCCCCGGCAGATACAGATCTTCTTTATGTTATTGATCAATTCCTGCTGTGTGCTCAAAATATATGCCTCAACAAGTGCCTCTCGCGAGTCTTGTTAAATTCTTTTTCGTTTTTCATTTATAGATGCTGATACACCTCTATGTATTCTAAACCATAATCCTTAATTCTCCTAACCAATTGATCTCTCAACGCTATTCTACGTTCCTTTCTATTGTTAGCGGATTGATTCTGGTGACGCTTTTCCCGCGTCTTGACTGGAGCATTTTGGCCTGGGGTGCGTTGGTTCCCTTCTTTTTCGCAATTCAGGAAAAATCTTTAACAAATGTTTTTTGGCAGGGGATGGCTTTGGGGGTCGCTTTTTATTTCTTTGGCCTGCAATGGGTGACGAACACTCTCATCAATTTCGGTCATCTCCCGGTCGCTTTGAGTTATGGGGTGCTGGCTCTGCTGGCGGCTTACCTGAGCTTTTATCTGGCCTTGTTTGCCTGTGTCACCATTCGCCTGAGTCGAGGCAACGACTATTTATTTTTCCTGCTGGCTCCTTTTGTCTGGACAGCCCTTGAATACTTTCGTTCCACTTTCACCCCATTGAGTTTCTCCTGGCTCGGTCTGGGCTACTCGCAATACGACATGTCAGCGGTGATCCAGATTGCAGAATTTACCGGCGTTTACGGGGTGAGCTGGTTGATTGTTTACGTCAACGCGGCGATTTTTTACATCTTGCGCGAAAAACAAAAGAGTCACTCTGTCGTTAAATTTTCATGCACGGCGGCATTGATTCCTGCCGTGTGCCTCGTCTATGGATTCTTTGCATTGAATGCCCTGCACGATGAGGAAGCGGGGCAGGGGACGGAGCTTCGCATCGCCTTGGCGCAGGGAAACATTTCTCAGGATCGAAAATGGAATCCGACCTTCCGCCGGGAAATCATCAACACTTATCAAGACCTGACCCTTGAAATTGCTGAAAGCCAACCCGATCTGGTGGTTTGGCCCGAAGCGGCGACACCTTTTTATTTCGGATTCGATGAGGTAGAAACTCTCCGCATGCAAAAACTCGCGCGCAAAGCCAACGTAGCACTGGTTTTTGGCAGTCCCTACGGCGAAACAATCGACGGCAAATCGACCCTTTTCAACAGTGCCTATTTCATGTCAAGAGAAGGGGAAATTCTCGGTCGTTACGACAAGATGCATCTCGTCCCTTTTGGGGAATATGTACCGTTTCGAACTGTCCTGTTTTTTGTTGAGAAAATGGTGGAAACCATCGGTCACTTTGGGGAAGGCAAAGAAGCCAAAGTTTTTCATTTGAACAACCAGGGCTTTGGCATTTCGATTTGTTATGAAATCATTTTCCCGGATCTGATTCGTCAATTCGCAAACAACGGCGCGCATTTCTTGGTCAACATCACCAACGACGCCTGGTTCGGAAAAAGTTCAGCCCCCTTTCAGCACATGAGCATGGCTGTCCTGCGCGCGGTTGAAAATCGCATTCCCATCGTACGCTCTGCCAACACAGGAATTTCAGGTGCCATCGACCGCGATGGAAGAATTTTAAAAACGACCGCAATATTTGAAAAAAATATAATACTGACCACCATCCGTACCCATCAAAGACCCCCCACCTACTATACTTCCTACGGCGATGTTTTTAGCTGGATGTGCATCGCAATCGTTTTCGCATTGGGCTTTATGACACGAAATAAATATAAAACCGAGATTTGACCCCCAATATAATAAAGAATCATTCCAGCAGGGGAGGGATCATCTTCCGATGATTCAGGCTTTCTCTAATGGAGGCTAATGCCTTGCGTAGTTTCTTGAGGTGGCTTGGGATCTGTTTTGTAACCACAGGCATTCAACCCAAAACTCAGGATCGCAAGGACAGAGATCATCACTGTGATATTTCGAATACGCATTTTCAACTCTCGTGATTGAAATTCATTTTAAAAAATCAATAAACTATTTTCGCTAGCGCAAGAAATGCACTCATTTGCAATCTGCTCAATCCTCCGGTGCGATCACAACTGCATTCATTATTTGATTTTTGGATACGTTTTTAATTTCTTTTCCAGTCGTTTTATTTGCTTTTCGATCTGATTTTTTGCGGTCCCGCCGTAAACGTTTTTCCTGTCTGCAGAACCTTCCATTGAAATATGCGCGAACACATCTTTTTGAATTTTCGGGGAGAGGGCTTGCAGTTCTTCGAGTGTCACCGTCTCTAAGGTTTTATTGTTTTTTAAACAATAAGCCACCGTTTTACCAGTGATCTCATGCGCCTCACGGAAGGGTGTGCCATTCTGCGCCAGGTAGTCGGCCAAATCTGTCGCGGTGAGGAATCCGCGTGCGCTCAATTTTTCCTGTGGTATTTTTTTCCAGCGTGCGGTTTTCAACATTTCATTCATCAGCGCAACCGACTGAAACACCGTATCCACTGTATCGAACAGGGGTTCTTTATCTTCCTGCAAGTCACGATTGTACGCGAGCGGCAAAGACTTCATCATCGAAAGCAGGGATACCAGGTTGCCGTAAACGCGCCCGGTTTTACCCCGAATGAGTTCTGCTGAATCCGGATTTTTCTTCTGCGGCATGATACTGCTTCCCGTCGAGTAGGCGTCGGAAAGTTCCATGAAATCGAATTCGCTCGTGGACCACAGGATGATCTCTTCACAGAATCGGCTCAGGTGCATCATAATAATGGCACTCGTCGAACAAAATTCGATGAGAAAATCGCGGTCGCTCACCGCATCCATGCTGTTGTGGGTGATCTCGGGAAACTTTAAAAGTTTTGCCGTGTAGTTCCGGTCGATGGGAAAGTTGGTCCCCGCCAATGCCGCTGAGCCAAGGGGCATGATGTTGATGCGTTTGTACATGTCGCGCATTCTTTCGCGATCGCGCAAAATCATTTCCATGTACGCGAGCAGATGATGCGAAAACCGGATCGGCTGTGCACGTTGCATATGGGTGTAGCCGGGAACGATCCAGTCGATGTGCTTGCGCGCCAGTTTCAACAAGGTCTGGCAGAGGTTTCCCATTGCGCTTTCAATATCGCGGGTTTCTTCGCGCAAATAAAGACGAACATCCAGACAGACTTGATCGTTTCGACTTCTTGCTGTGTGCAGTTTTCCTGCGACCGGGCCGATCATTTGAGTCAAGCGCGACTCAATGTTCATGTGAATGTCTTCGAGCTTTTCGTCGCACTTGAATTCGCCACGTTCAAATTCTTTCAGTATTTTCTGTAATCCGGCTATGATTTTTTTGGATTCTGTAGATTTTATTATTTTGCATTTTTCGAGCATTTTACAATGCGCGATACTCCCCTCGATGTCATAGGGATACAAACGCTGATCGTATGAAATGGAGGCGGAAAATTGCTCCATCAAATGGTCGGTAGATTTGGTGAATCGTCCACCCCAGAGTTTTTTCATATTTCTTCTCTAAAAATTTAAATGTTTTTATAGGACATGAAAGAGGTAATTTAAAACTTCAGGACGATTACTAATTTTACGCACCCTCTTATCACTAATGATTTGTTCTGTTGCCGATCTGCTAATTTTTCCAGGAAAACAGACTGTTTTTCTTGTCGCTCAAAATTTTGCATATCCCATCAAATTTTGCACCTTCCTGAATGATGATGCTCGGTGCCGAAATTTTCCCTAACATTTGCGAACCTGTGTTCAGCAACACTTTTCCACTGGCCAGAATATTTCCCTCAATGGTTCCAGTGCAAATGAGGGAGGGTGCGCATAAATCTCCGATTGCCAAACCCGATTGCGCGACGATGATTTCATCGCGCGAACGCAAGTCACCGCGAAAAATTCCTTCAATTTTTACTTTTCCCTGGCGATCCCAGGGACCCTCCACTTCTTCCCCGGATGGAATCACGATCGAAAAAGTGGAATTCTTCCAGCGCTCAAAAATCTTTCGCTCGGGCTTGCTACCCGCGCGCGGGTTCTCACCCAATTTCCTGACGATTTCCTCCAGTTTCCAGCAATCGGAAGGACTGTGAAAACCACTCGGACTTGCATTGGAAATCAGTTGATATTCAGTTGCATTCAAAAGGGACAAATTCAACTCCGACATCCCATTCCCCCTTGGAACAAGGTTCAGCTATTTTGATTTTCGAGCGATCACCAAAGTGATTTCACCCTTCCAGTTCTTTTCGATCACAGCCAACTCCGAAAGCGGACCTCGAATTGTTTCCTCATGCATCTTTGTCAATTCTCGCGATATCGCCGCTTTCCTGTCCCCCATGTGCTCCGCCAGATCCTTCAATGTCTTTTGAATGCGGTGCGGGGATTCAAAAATAACGATGGCGCGAGGTTCCTCAGACAGTTCTTTCAATAATTTTTGACGACCTTTTTTTCTCGGCAAAAATCCTTCAAAAATGAAACGATCGACCGGCAGTGCCGAAACCACCAATGCCGCCAGAATGGAAGAGGCCCCAGGAATCGCCTGCACAACAATCGATTCATCCACCGCTGAACGCGCCAGATAAAATAACGGATCCGAAACTCCCGGTGTCCCCGCATCGGAAACCAGAGCCAGAGATTGACCCGATTGTATTTTCTTAATCAGTTCTGAAGTTTTCTTTTCTTGATTGAAGCTGTTGTAACTGGTCAGCGGGGTTGTAATTTCAAAATGGTTTAATAATTGCTTGGTCCGGCGGGTATCTTCTGCGGCGATCAAATTGACCTGCTTTAATATTTCCAACGCACGAAAACTCATGTCACCCAGATTGCCAATGGGCGTTGCAACAATATATAAAATGCCCGGCGTCGGGTTCTCCATATTTTAAATGCAACTGGAGGAGAAACAAAAATGCTTCAACCCGTCGCTTCCTCACTTTCAGTATTTTCAAATGAATTCATTGGAATGACCTTGGTCGACTCCACCCCCCCGGTCATATTGCAATTGCCGTCGAGCAAAGCCCCTTGCTCAATGGTCAAAGAGGGCGTCACAATATTGCCACTCACGCGACTGCTGGCCATTAGATGCACCTTTTCTTTCGCTCTAACCGTCCCTTCCACTTTTCCCATACAGATAAATGATCCCACCTCGACATCGGCTTTTATCTCACCCATCTCCCCAATAATGAGAGTATCGTCCGTTTCTACTCTTCCCTCAAATTTGCCATCGATCCGAACCGTACCCACAAAGCTCAAAGTACCCTTAAACACCGTCTCGTTGCTCATGTACGCTTTGATGCTTTTGTCGCCCATTTTTGGAATCATATTTTTCTCCTCGCTTGTAACAAAAGACCCGTAACTATTTGTATTTTCTCAATAAAACTTATCAATTTCAAGGCGAACATTGTAAGAGCCATGAGATCAATCCGTTATTTTCGGAATTTCAAGATCGCGCAATCGTTCCAAATCTTCCAGTGAGTAATAACTTATTATTAATTTCCCACCATTCTTCCCAGGCTTCAACTCCACTTTCGATCCCAGCTTGCCCGACATCTCGCGCTCAAATTCTTTCACGAAAATGTCCTTCTGCGCTACTTTCTTCACTTTCCCCTTGGCAGATCGGGCCGAATGATTGTTCACCCGTTCTTCAATCTGGCGAACGGTCAAACCCTCAACAAGGATTTGCTCCATCAATTTTTCCATTTCCTTCGCAGACTCCAGTCCCAGCAAAGCCCTGGCATGCCCCATGGAAATACTTCCTGCAATCATATTTTCCTTAATTCTGCGTGGCAGTTTCAGCAAGCGCAGGGTATTGGCAACCGCCGCCCGGCTTTTGCCCATCGCCTGAGCGATTTTATCCTGCGTGAGACCGTACTCCTCGGCCAGCCTGGAAAATGCCTCCGCTTCTTCTATGGGATTCAAATCCTGCCGATTCACGTTTTCGACAAGAGCCCATTTCAGAGATTCCGTATTCGTTGCATTGCGGACAATTGCGGGAATTTTTTTGAGTCCCGCTTTTTTACTTGCACGCCAGCGACGCTCACCCATTATCAGCTCGTAGCCGGTCTCCGTCTTCTGCACAATAACCGGTTGCAGAACCCCATTCTCCTGAATGGATCGCGTCAACTCCTCCAGTTTCTCATCATCAAAGTATTTTCTGGGTTGCAATGGATTGGGCGAGATTTCGTCAATCAGCAACTCCCCGCCCTCCGGCCTGCTTTGTTCTTCAGCCTCCAAATCAAAGTCAGGAATGAGGGCTCCGATTCCTTTTCCGAGTGCTTTTCTATTCATTATATATAGTCGCCATTATAAGGTTGGAGATAATTTGGATCGCGCGATGATTTCTCTTGCCAGCTCCACATAAGCATCGGCACCTTTGCTTCTGCCCGCATATAGAACGATGGGCTTGCCGTGACTGGGAGCTTCACTCAAACGAACATTTCGAGGGATAACCGTTTTCAACAGAAAATCTCCAAAATAAGTTGTGACCTGCTCCTTGACCTGCCCGGTCAGCAGGGTACGCGGATCGTACATGGTCAACAAAATACCTTCCACTTTCAAATTCGGATTCAACGCTCGCTTCACACCTTTCAAGGTTTTGAGTAAATGCGACAAACCCTGCAAGGAATAATATTCACACTGCATGGGAACAAGAACAGAATGCGCCAATGACAAAGCATTCAAAGTGAGCAATCCCAAAGAAGGCGGGCAGTCGATGATGATAAAATCAAACAAGGAATCCGATCTCTCCACAGCCTGCTTCAAACGAGTTTCTCTTTCAGGATAAGGAACCAGCTCAATTTCAGCACCCGCCAGACCCACCGTAGCCGGAACAACCTTGAGCGTTTCGATTTCGGTGGGATAAATAACCTCTTCCAAAGTAGCCTCGCCCAGCAATAACTCGTAGACTCCCTTTTGTCCCGCACCCACCGAGACACCCAGACCCGAAGAAGCATTCGATTGAGGATCCAGATCAATGAGGAGGACTTTTCTTCCCGACACAGCAATACACGCCGCCAGATTGATCGCCGTCGTCGTTTTTGCCACTCCACCTTTTTGATTAGCGATGCAAATTATTTTTTTCATTCACTCCGCTCTTAACTACATATGAAAACAAACTGTTACGTTGCAGAGAAATAAACCTCTCCTCTTGCGCAACTCCGTCACTCAAATTCTGCAAATCGGATTCATTATATAGCCACGAATGACTTTGGGCAATCAATTGTTTGCTTTTTATATGTTTCACGTGAAACATATCAGCTTATCGGCGGGATATTTGCGAAACCTTAACCAGCAAAAAGAGCTGAATGCCTGATTTTAATAGGAATGGTGTATAGAGTCATTGTTTCACGTGAAACAATGCTAAATCCTGTTTTTTAAAAGACAGGATGCAGGATTCTTTGGAATCAATGCCTGTAAAGGGGATGTCTTTATCAGCAATCCAACCGGAAGGGAGCGGGGTGACACCGGGCACGAATTCACCGCGGTCCTTTTGAACCACAACGATGCCGCCGGACTTGAGGTGGCGCTCACCGACAGATAAATTGGTGGCAAGTTCTGAGAATCCACGGAAAACAACCTGATCGCAACCGCTGGGGAAGGGCAAGGCGACTTCTTCGCCACGACCTTCAAGCACGGCGGTTTGTTCAAATTTCAACACGCGGGTGATGTGGCGTAAAAAATTTGCCCGCTTGCGTCGGCTCTCAATCAGCACCACTTGCAAGTCTGGATATAGAATTTTCAGAGGAATGCCAGGAAAGCCGCCGCCACTGCCGATATCTGTCAAAGAACCGGTAGGGTGGATCAATCGTCCAAACTGAAGGGAATCAAATAAATGAACATGAATCAGTCGTTCGGGGGCGGGATCGGCGGTCAAGCGAACTTTGTCGTTCCAATTCTGCAATTCTGTCAGGTAACGTAAAAAAAGAAGTTTCTGACTGGCTGTGATCCGGGGAAGGGGCTCAACGCCCTGTAATTGACTGGCAAGAGCATCTATCAGGTTATCCATGGAGGATTTTTTTGAACTCTGTGGTAAGAAGGGGAATGATTTCCAAAACATCGCCGACAATTCCATACTGAGCGATTGAAAATATCGGCGCGTGGGGGTCTTTGTTGATCGCAACAATGCATTTGGAACCGGACATGCCGGCAATGTGCTGTACAGCACCGGAAATTCCACAGGCAATATACAAATCCGGAGAAACAGTGCGTCCGGTTTGCCCGACTTGATTGGAATAGTCGCGCCAGCCATTGTCCACGACAGGGCGGCTCGCACCCACGGTGCCGCCCAGAACCTCAGCCAGTTCTTCCAAAAGGGGGAAATTTTCCGGACCCTGCATGCCCATGCCACCTGAAACCACAACGCGTGCCTCGGTCACATCTAATTTGCCTGTTCCTTTGACCACTTCACGTACTATCAGGGAAAGGGCTTTGGCATCGGGATTGGATACAACAAGCTCTGCATCGGGTAAAGTGCCTTTGGAACTGCGTTTACCGCGGAAAACATTGGCGCGCAGGGTGATGATATGCAGTCCCTTGCCTTCAAGGGCCAGACTCACGAAGGCTTTGCCGGAATAAATGGGACGTTTGACTTCAAAATCAATCGCATTCAAACATTCGACTTCGACACAATCACTCGCCAAGGGGGCATGTGTCAAACCGGAGAGGATGGCTCCAAGTTCCTTGCCGTGATTGCTGGCGGGCAGAAGAACCAGGCGAGGAGACGCCTCCTGCATCCAATGGAAGAAAGCATTGGAAACTGCTTCGCTGTTATAATTTTCCCATTGCGGACCGCTAAAAATCTTTATGGAATGAGGTGGAAAGTCGGAAAGAGGGGTCAAATCAGGCTTTTGTTCCCCACAGAACAAAACGGCGCAGACCTGTAGACCGTTCGTTTTCGACAATTGAAGCCCGCAATTCAGGGCCTCCAGAGAAACCGCTTTGATGCGGTTGCCCTTGCATTCAATCCATACAAAAATACTGCGATGATCGGTCATAACTCACTTTCGAAGCTCAAACCCATTATGAATAGAGCTTGTAAAAATATTCTTATTAAAATTAATAAACATGAGGGGGTCCAGATCCGGCGGGCATATTTCAAGAGCCGTTTTCATTCACACCACCTGTTGAGCAGAAAATCAGTATTTACCTGGAGATCGGAACAGTGGAAGATCTAAAATCCATTCAACATCCCAGATTTCTCCCACGGTGCCCAGTGCGAGTAAAAAAAGGTAAATACCCAGAGCCGCAATACCCAATTCGCCACGATTTTTATAAGCGAAATCTTTCAAAATTTGAAAACCACCCTTATCCGTTGGAGTGGGTGATTTTGTAGATGCTTCATCCATGCCGGGCTCCTGTTTGTTGATGAAAACGATTCCTGCGAAACTAAATGACTTTTTCTACTTCTCTAAGAACCTTGGCCAACTCACTCGCCATTGCGGGAGCTGAACCCTCCAGCATGATAGCGGATTTTCTTTTCGGGGGAAGGCTCAGTTCTATGATTCTCAACGTTGCTGAATTGTTTGAATCGGAAGCAACAGTGGTAAGCTCGGAACCAGCGATTTCCACCACTTCTTTTTTTCTAGCCGCCATGATGCCCTTGAGTGAGGGCAGGCGAGGGCTGTTGAGTCCCTTTTGACACGTCACCAGCAAGGGAAGCGGCGATTCGATTCGCTCCGATCCGCCTTCGATCTGACGGGTCGCGACGACTCGCTGGAAATCATCGGAGAAATCCAGTTGTGTCGCCACACTGATAACAGGGATACCCAGAAATACGGACAACGCGGGACCGACTTGAGCGCGGTCCTGATCGACCGCCTGCCTTCCGCATAGAATCAGATCAAATTCCGAGCGTTTGATGACCTCGGCAAGCTTGGAAGCGATGGCCAAACCGTCAGAATCATCGAGTTTGTTCTCATTTATATATATAGCTCTATCCGCACCCATCGCGAGACCTGTTTTCAGGATGTCTCGTGCGTTCTCTCCACCCAGCGTGATGAGGGTTATTTCAGTATCAGGTTTCCTTTCCTTGATACGCACCGCTTCCTCAACCGCAAACTCATCGTAAGGATTCATGATACGAGCCGCATTGGGAGCATGGATTGCCCCCTGCTTGATCTCGATCGTTGCATTTGTATCAAGGGTTTGTTTCACACAAACAATGATTTTCATTGATACTCAACGTTGAAAGGATTAAAAATACAGAGCCACCGGGTCTTCTCGCTGTTTTGCAGAGAAAACGTTTTATTATACCAGTGGCTGATAACGCACCGTAGCATATTTTTTGAGCAAAGTGCCATCACATGTATCGGTATTGCAATGAAACCATTCATTGAGACAGACGCAAGGCAAAAAGTCGGGTCGCTCTTTTCAAGCCGCGCCCTGTTCCTGCTCGTCCTTCTGCTCAGTGCCTTCAACCAATTTTCACTGGTGACTGCCGATCCCGATCTTTGGGGTCACGTCAAATTTGGTCAAGCCGCCTGGCAACAAGGCGCACTGCCCGCAACCGATTCCTATTCCTACACCGCAGAAGGCGCGCGCTGGATCAACCACGAATGGCTGACAGAAATTCTGTTCTACCAATTATACGATACTTTCGGCTCAAGAGGTATCCTGCTCTTCAAAATGATTGTCGGATGGAGCCTGATTCTGTTATTGGCCCACAAGGTTTTTAAAAGCGGACCCGATCCTCATTTCAGCAACCTCGGTCCTTTCTTGATCCTGCTTGTTTTGATTCCCATACTCGCACCGGGATTCATGCCGCGCCCGCAATTGATGACCTATCTGCTATGGACCTTGCTCCTGCTGGCCCTGCACAGCTATTTTGATAACAAATCGGAAGAAAAAACGAATGCGTTTGCAAGCAACGAACCGAACAGGAATCAGCACATCGCACTCGCATCGATCCCGCTGATCTTTCTGGTGTGGATCAATAGCCACGGCGGCGTACTTGCAGGGCTGGCAATTTTGGGAACCGCCACCTTGTACGAGCTCATCCAGTCCCGCAATTTCCGCTCACCACTTCTTCTCAGTGCCATCCTTTCAGGGCTGACAACCCTCATCAATCCTTACGGCTACGAGATGGGAAGTTTTTTCATCCACAGCCTGTCGCAGTCGCGCAATATCACCGAATGGAACGGCATCCCCCTGTGGCACCCGCACCTGTGGCCGTTCAAACTGTACACGTTGCTTTATGTGGTGATGTGGCTGAGCGCAAAAAAGAAATGGGATTGGCAGACCTTCATCATCCTGCCCTCCATTTACTTTGCCTACAAACACCAGCGTCACGTGCCGCTGGCGGCCATCGCCATGACCCCGTTCATGATGCAACAGGCCAGAAAATGGAACCTGCATTGGAGCGTAAGCAAGCGCATTCAAAGCCAATTGAACAGCATCTGCCGGCCCGCAATGGCCTGTCTGCTCGTGTTTGCAACATCCCAATTGGGAATCGGATATTTAAAGAACGCCGACAATCAGTTCAATCTATTGGTCGATCCGGGAGTCTACCCCATTTATGCCGCGCGTTTTATGGACGAGAACGAACTGGCAGGGAATATCTGGAATCCCTTCGACTGGGGCGAGTACCTCATCTGGAAATTACCAGAAAGCAATATATCCGTTGACGGAAGATTTCGCACGGTGTATCCAGAATCTGTATTGAGGGACAGTGCCAATTTCGCCGCCGGAAACCAGGGTTGGGCGGAGTTGCTGAAAAAATATCCAGCAACAGATTATGTGTTGACCCGAAAATCCGATGGAACCCATCTGCGGATGAACTCATTGCCAGGCTGGACCGCCATTTACGAAGACCTCATCTCCGTACTCTACATCAAATCCGACGATCCCGAAAATCCGAAATGGAAACAACTCAACAGCCGCAAACTCAAACAAAACCTGCAAACCCCCTCTTATTATTTCCCATGACCGATCACGCAACTATCTAAAAGTTTAAATTCCATTGATTTACGTGCGCGTGATTAAAATGCTAAAATAAGGCCGGGTAATGCTTCATCCCGCCCGCTGAAATGGCTGTGAACTCAAGACAAGCCGTTTTATTCCGATAAGTTCATGTGACCCCTAATAAACACACCGCGCACTCAATATGAAATCAAAACAACCGAACGTTCTTCTCATCACCCTCGATACGCTCAGAGCCGATGCGTTGGGCTGTTACGGATACTCTCAACCTACCAGCCCGTTCATAGATGGGATTGCCGGCGAAGGGGTTCGCTTTGAGAATGCAGTGGCGCAGGCTTCCTGGACCTTGCCTTCTCTGGCGTCGCTCATGACTTCGCAGTATCCACAAGAAATTGGGATGACGAATTTCAATTCCAAATTCACGGACAATGCCTTGCGAGCGGCTGAAATTTATCGCAATAATGGTTATCAAACGGCGGGATTCATCACTTGCGACTTTTTGGCTCAGAATCGCGGTTTTGCGGAGGGATTCGATGTTTACGAGGAACATTTGAACAATGCTTTGGCGGAGGACCTCAATCGAAGTGTCTTCAAATGGCTTGCTTCTCATGATCCTGAAATACCGTATTTTTTGTGGATTCATTATTTCGATATTCACGCGGATTATGATCCGCCCGCGCCCTTTGACAAATCTTTCGGGCGATCCTTCGACAAGAAAGAATTGGGCACCGCGTCCCATCTCCAGAATTTATTGAAAAACAGTCAGCAGATGTCTGAAGAGGATGCCAACGGCGTGCGCCTGCTGTACGATCAGGAAATCCATTATCTGGATTCGCAATTACAGGACTTATGGAATCATTTTAAAAAAGAAAATGCTTTACACGATACAGTGACGGTCATCGCTTCAGACCACGGTGAGGAATTTCGCGAGCATGGCGGAATGTTGCACACAACCTCTCTGTATGAAGAACTGGTCCATGTTCCGCTCATCATGCATTACCCCGGGCAAATCCCGTCTGGCAAAACGGTGCAGACTCCGGTGCAGAATATGGATGTGTTGCCGACTCTTTTAGAACTCTGCCAACTCACCCCGGACTGCAATCTGAAAGGCAAAAGTTTGCTTCCAAGTTTCGAGGCAGAACCGAAGGATTCGTTTTGCTTTTCTCATCTGCAAGTGTCTCAGGACGGGGGCAGTTACCTCGACTGGAAGCCTTCACTTTTCAGAACACTTTATATGGCACGCAAAGGTGCCGATAAGATGATTTACGATGCAAAAAACGATAGCTATGAGTTCTATGACTTGAAGCGGGACCCAGGTGAAACCTGCAATCGTTATGAGGTCAGCCATCCAAAGTGCATCGAACTGAAAGAAGCCTTGTCGCAATGGATCGAGTCTCAAAAAAAAGAAGATGCGGAATCCGTTGAAATGGAGCGCGAAGTTCTCGAACGACTCGAAGCTCTGGGCTACATAGAATAAAGGAACTTCCATTCTCAATAAACGAAACGAACGATCTGTTAACGAGAGATTGTAACGATTCATGCACAATCCACTCTCATTATTCCCAGTCCGTATAGATAAATTTATGAAACCCAACGTCGTATTGATAACCATAGACACTTTGCGAGCCGATCATCTGGGCTGTTATGGCTACAACCGCGCGACCAGCCCGAATATAGATGAATTAGCTAAAAATGGAACGGTGTTTGAAAACGCGATTGCGCAGGCTCCGTGGACCATTCCGTCACTCGCATCCATGCTCACTTCAAAATTTCCTCCCGAACTGGGGATGATCGAAAAATATTCTACCTTCGACGGACAACACAAGCTCATCTCTTCCTATCTTCAAGAAAACGGATACGAAACGGCGGGCTTTGTCTCTTGCGTGCTGGATTTTCTGACTCCCAAGCGCGGCTTCGCAGAGGGCTTCGATCATTACATCGGGCTGGAGATGATTCGTGCGGATGAGATCAATCAACATGCCTTTGAATGGCTGGACCAGCGAAGCGGGGATCGTCCGCATTTCATGTGGGTGCATTATTGTGATGTGCATTCAGACTATGACGCGCCCAAACCCTTCGAGAAATCCTTCACAGATAAAAAAATCGATACGCATCTGGGAAAGACTCGAACGCTGAAAGGCGTATTGAAGGGACAAACCGTTTTAAGTGCAAGGGAACTGGGAGAAGTCATCACCCTTTACGATCAGGAAATCCATTACACGGATCATCACATCGGACAGCTTCTAGCAAAATTAAAAGAGACCGGGCAATTTGACGATACTCTCATCATCATAGGGGCCGATCATGGTGAAGAATTTCTTGAGCATGGAGGCGTTTTGCATCAAACTTCACTCTACGATGAATTGCTTCGCGCGCCGTTGATATTTCACTATCCCAAACAATTTGCAAAAGACAAAAGGATTGAAACACAGGTGCAGAATATGGACATCGTGCCAACGCTGATGGAGTTCTGCGGTCTGCCCCTGCCGGAGGATTTCCGGGGAAAGAGTTTGTTGTCTGCCATTTTGGGAGAGCCCAAAAAAGAGGAAGATTACAGTTTCGCCCATCTCGATATTTCCAGTTTCAATCTGGGATGCGAAGAATGGAAGGAGTCCATCCTGAGAACGGTTTACATGGCTCGAACCAATGCAGAAAAATTGATCTACGAACCTCTCAAAGAATCGTTTGAGTATTACAATCTGCTCGAAGATCCCAAAGAACAAAAGAACCTGTTCACGCACGATGCTTTGAAAAATCGCGCCATCAAAAATGCCTTGTTGAACTGGTACGCACAAATGGAACGACGACCCGATGATTCCCAGAAAATGGATTTGGAACAGGAAACCCTCGACCGCCTCGAAGCCCTCGGTTACATCGATGGATAATCAATCATGACAATGCGACCTAAAAAACTGATGGTGATCGGACTCGATTGCGCCGCTCCCGAACTGGTGTTCGACCGCTGGCGCGACCGATTGCCCAATCTAAATCGGCTCATGAGCCAGGGCATTTACGGTCCGCTTGAAAGCTCCATGCCACCCATCACAGTCCCCGCATGGGCCTGCATGATGAGCGGGAAAGATCCCGGTTATCTCGGAGTGTATGGTTTTCGCAATCGAAAGGACCGCAGTTACGACAATCTCGGCATGGCCACATCACTGGCATTCAAGGAAGACATGGTTTGGGATCACCTCGGTCGCCGCGGGAAAAAATCAGTCGTTCTGAGTTTTCCACCCAGTTATCCCGTGAAACCCATTGTCGGCTGGTCGACCGCCTGCTTCCTCACTCCCAATTCGCAAAGTGCCTACACGCATCCACCCGAACTGAAAGAAGAGCTGGAGAAGGCAACCGGACCTTACATCCCCGATGTGATGAACTTTCGCACCGAAGACAAGGACAATCTCTTAGAGCAAATCCACGCCATGGCAAAGAACCATTTCGATCAGGCCGAATACATGGCGAAGGAGAAGGACTGGGATTTTTTCATGATGGTGGAAATGGGAGTCGATCGCATTCATCACGGACTCTGGAAATATTGCAGTCCCAGCCATCCTCGATTCGTACCCGGCAATCCTTACGAAAACAGCATTCGTGATTTCTATATCTACTCCGACCAACGCATCGGCAAACTGTTGGAACTCGCTGGACCCGAAACCGCCGTCCTCGTCGTCTCCGACCACGGTGCGCGCGATATGATCGGGGGAATCTGCATCAATGAATGGCTCATTCAGGAAGGCTACCTCAAACTGAACGGACCCGTCGAAGGTTTGCAAAATCCCAGCAAGGTTGGAATCGATTGGGAAAACACAAAAGTCTGGGCCGAAGGCGGCTATTACTCACGCATCTTTTTAAACGTTCGTGGACGCGAACCGCAAGGCTGTGTCGCGCCGGAAGACTATGAAAATTTACGCACCGAGCTGACGGAGAAACTGACCGCGCTCGGAGACGAAACGGGAAATCCGATCGGTACAATCATTTACAAGCCCGAAGACATTTACAAACAGATCAATGGAATCGCGCCCGATCTGCTCGCCCTGTTTGGCGATTTGAGTTGGCGCGCCGTTGGAACCGTCGGACATGGCTCGGTCCACACACGCGAAAATGATACCGGACCCGATGACGCCAATCACGCACGGGACGGACTCTATATCTATAGTTCCCCGCAAGGCGAAGTGCCTGCATCACCGCATCGTGCCGCGCTCTACGACATCGCACCCAGCATCTTGAAATTATACGGCATTGCTTCCCCGGAAAATGGGGCGGGTAAGACACTCGATTTTTTCTAGCCCAATATAAGGACACCCCGGTTTGAAAGAAACAATTCTACAGGCCATTCTTACCGACGATCTGAGCCGGGCCCGCGCACTGCTGGCAGACGATGCAAACGGACTCGAAACCGTGAGGCTCTTGCTCGATCAAGTCAAAGACAAGTCATCCAAACCCCTAGGTAACGTTCAAACCCCTTTGCCGCGTGTTGTCAGCACCTCAGTGTCCTATACCTGCGGAGTGGGTTGTAAAATGTGCAACGCGGGATTTGCAGAGAAGACCTATCTTTTCGAAGATTACAAATACCTCTCACCCGAGCAATTCGACGCTCTGGAACCCTGGCTGGAAAAATCCAGCCATGTTGTTTTTGTCGGACTCGGAGAAACCCTCGATTGCCCACACATCGAAACCTACCTGAACAAAGTACGGGACAAAATCAGCTTCCTCACAACCAGCGGCGTTCCACTCAACCGTGAGAAAGCTGAAATGCTGATTCGGTCGGGACTGAAATACATCAATTATTCTTTCGACGGCAATTCCACCATGGGGCATGGCGGAGGCTCTACTGCTTACGCAAAGAAATTTTGGAATAAAATTTCAATGATGGAGCAAATCAAACAAGAGTCCGGCTCATCATTGCCTGAGCAAATGCTCACCATAGCCCTCAACATCGAAAATCTGCATGAACTTCACAACATCATCGCAACAGGCGTTCAACACGGGATGAGTAAATTCATGTTGAGTCCGATGACACCGCCCGCAAAAGAATCCATTCCAGACACACTTCACGCCGACTACGATCGCTACAAAGAAAAAATCAATCGCGTCATGCAGTACTGGAATGCAAAAGAAAAGTTCGTGCGGTTTTTCGAGTTACCTCAAGCATACGACGAAAGCAATCTCTGTCATTTTCTCGATAAGCAGATCGTGTTTGAACTGAACAGGGACCGCCCAAAAGTGTGTTGTGGTCCTCTCGACGCGCCCTTGCGATTGACTGAGACTCTGCCAGCGGATTACTGGAATGCGTTTCCATTTCGATATTTGCGATATCATGAATTTTACAAACCGACCGCAACTCTCCCAGCCGCTTGCGAAGCCTGTTGGTTCAAAGCACCCAAGAAATTTGGCGAGTCCCTCCAAACCCGATTTTCAATGCCACCTCAGCAGGAAGAATTTCATCAGCTTTATCAAGCCACATCCAAGCTAAAGAAACTGGGGCGATATGAAGAAGCACAAACCATCTTCAGACACATTGCAAACAATGCGACCGAATTGTCTCTGAAAGGCAAGGCCTGGTTCCATATTGGCGAGATGCAATTGTTCGGTAAAAATTATGTCTCGGCACAAACCAGTTTCGAAAATTCCGTACATTACTGTTTCGATCACCAACTGGCGTTTGCTTATTTGTACCTGCTCTATGCCATCAACGAAGTGCCTTGCACTGAAAAACCATTGCGTCTCCCGAATCAGGAATTTTTAGATTATTTCAAAGAACTACCAAAAGATCGTTCCCTTAAAACGGATGCTTTCTAAGTGGACCCCGCTCCGATAGGCGAGTGCAGAAAAACAAAACTCTACACATTCGTCATTGCGGGGAGGCGTCAGCCGACGCGGCAATCCATTTTAAATGAATGGTTATAATGGATCGCCACGTCGCTTTCAGCGACTCGCAATGACTGCTTACCTCTTGATAGTTCAATTGCCACCGGCGGCTCGCCGCTAGCTTGTATTTTTATTTTAACTATGGTCAAATGCGGTGAGACAAAACTGGCACAGAGAACCCATAAAACGAAACCCACATCAACCCACAAATCGCCTTGAATACCCCGTCTTCCCTGCAATTCGAGCGTAGCCTCCGCGGACAAGACACGTCTTGCCCCCCATCCGGACTGGCCTTTACGAGCGACGGAAAAATCATCGTCGCCGACGATTTCAATCACCGCATCCAGATTTATAATCAGGACGGAACACTCTTGCAAAGCTTTGGAGAAAAAGGTTCCGCGCCCGGTCAGTTTTGTTACCCAAAGGGAATCGCTCTGGATGACGAAGGACAAATCTACGTCGCCGACTGCTGGAATCATCGAATTCAGGTTTTTAATGGCGAAGGAAAATTCATTCGCGCCTTTGGTTCCTGCGGCGATGAGCTGGGGGAAATGAATGAGCCTTATCATTTGTTGCTCGATTCAACGGGCAAATTGGTCGTCGTCGAGCGTTGCAATCACCGCCTGCAGTTTTTCACAAAAGAGGGAGTCTCACTGGGGCGCATGGGAAGCCGGGGAACCGAGTTGGAGGAGAAACTGGGGAAATTATTTCAAACCCCACCGCATCTTTTGCCACCCCCTTTGTTTGAATTCCCAACCTCGATCGCCGTGGACAGTGTCGGGAATCATTACATCTCAGACAGCGGCAACCATCGCATCGTAAAATTTGATTCAAAGTGGAACCGACTGGCGAGCTTTGGAGAGTATGGTTCCGGTCCCAGTCAATTCGAGTATGCCATGTGGCTGAGTATCGGCCCAAACGATCTTTTGTATGTCGCCGATCTGAACAACAACCGAATTCAGATATTATCATCCAGTGGAGTTTTTCTAGGCGAACAGACCACTTCAGGGAAGTCGAACTCACTCGAAGCACCCTGTTTGACAGGACTCGACACGAACGGACGTTTGTATATCGGGCTCAGTCTCGACCCCGCAGTCCATTGCTACACACTCTACCCTTCGACAGAAATACAAAGAGCCGAAGCGGCCTTGCAGAAAGAACCAGAGAACCTGCAAATCCTCGACTGGAATGCACAGATTTTAGAGAAACAAAACCAGCGTGAGCAGGCACTGAAGCATTATTACAAAATAGCTCAGACCCTGTGGTTGCAGGATGCAGAGACAGACATTCAGCAAGCTTCGCTGGACAGTCTGATACGAATGGCAGGTTTGATCCATGACGGAACAGCTCTACCTTCTGCCCGACCCGCGTTGATCAAAGGACTTGAAGTCATCATCAAAGCATTGCAGAAATCGCGTCAGAAATTGATGGATCACTTCATAGAATGGGACGAGGTATTCCCAAAGTTCATCCATCAACAAGTTGCAGAACATCATCTTATTTTGCAGGAACAGGAGGATGAGCAGACCTTCAATCAAAGCTTGTACGATTTGGAAAGTAGGGAACGCAATCTGTTCAGGCAATCCCGGATTTTGGCGTACAATTACCGTATCCACGCCATTCAGTGCGCAAATTATCTGTATCGCGCCATCCCCTTATTGGAAGACAGCGAACGAGATGGATGCTATCAATCCGTAAAAGAAAACATCCAGACCCTGTGTCAACAAATCAACAGCTACATGGATGCTAAAGAAAAGAATGAAGAAACGCTCTTGCAGGAATTCAGCAGTGCCGCCGAGAGTCAGGAAAAATGGGCATCCTTCCTCGAAAAATTAAATTACAGTCGAAGAACATTGATCGTCTCCGCCTACCTGTGCTGGGATCTTCAAGCGCAGATCAAGACAATCAAGGCAATCTACCTTCAGCAAAAGCAAGACGAACCCCTGGGAAAATTGATCGACACAATATTTTTGGAATCCCCGGGCGCAAACCAGATACCGCAATTGCTCATGGGATTTCAAGAAGACTGGAGCCTCGTTGCACAGTTGGGAATAGACCTGAATGATTTGATCGACTGCCGCTCCCATGAAAAAGTCTCCAGACTCGAACCGGCACCCCTTGAAGTACCGCCCGATTATTTTTGCCCTGTGCCTTACGACACAGAGAATATGAATATCGCAGACATTGCCAAATTCCAGATCGACGAATCTTTCCCTTTCAGCATGACAACAAATGGCATTGCCGTGGGCGCGGATCTCTATCCCTTCAGTCTCATTAACGATCCCAAAGCCTTTGCACAACGCCTGCAAGAGATGGTCGAGTTACTGCCGCTCTACGAAGAAAAGGACAAGGAATTACAACTTCAGCTGGAAGAACTGATCCGACAGGAAATTGACCTCAACGATCAACTGGCCCAGGTCAATGCGCTCGATAAAAAGTCACCCATCAGTTTGAGCAATAATATTGAAGTCGTGGCTTTTCAGGCCAGCCTGTTGCGACGGATGATTTTGACTCTGGAGATAAACCAGTTGAGCAATCTCTACCGGCTGACATTGGGAACCGCCTTGCTCGGTAAGAGCCAGAACTCAGAACTCGCAGAACCCATCCGTCAAATCCTGAAAACAAAATCGGATCAATTGAAGGAAGAACAGAGCCAACTTTTTGCGGAAAGAAAAGCACTCGCCAATCAGGAAAGTCAAGCCAACACACGATTAGAAAGTCAAACTTCCGTCGCAAGAGAAGGCCAGGCCCAGGAAATATTGAGCAATCAGAAACAGCGCGCCTATTTTCTAGCAAGCAAACCCCTGGTAGAGTTGCGTGTCTTTCAGGCTTGCAGAAAACAGAATCTTTACAGAAAACTAGAGACCCTGTTTTCCAAACCGAAGCCCAAAGTAGAGTTGCAAATTCACTGGAAACGATCCATCGGGCAGGCGGGAGACAACATCGATTGTGTCATGACACCGTTTTCATCCGCTATGTCAACCGATGGCAATCTATGGGTACCCGATCAGGAGAATCATTCCGTGGTGAAATTTTCCAGAACCGGAAAATATTTATCGCACTTTGGTGTGTGGGGAGAAAGTCCCGGGTGCCTGAAAAAACCGACCGATATTCAAATCGATGCAGAGGGTAACCTCATCGTCACCGATGTGAAAATGTGTCGAATTACAAAATTCTCATCCGACGGAACATTCCTGAAAATTTACGGACACGAAGAGCCAACAGAAAACCGCCCGGGTCAGGTGAATTCCATTTCACTCGACACCAACGGCAACCTTTGGGCCGCAGATCGACAAAACAACCGCCTGCTGGTCTATCATCCCGACGGAAGTTTGAAAGATGTGATTCATGCGCAAGGGAAATTGAATTTCCCGGTAGCGGTTCAATGCATGGAAAATGGAGATTGTATCGTCGGCGATAAATCCAGCCAACGTTTGAAACGATTCAACGCAAAAGGCGAGATGACGCACCATTTTTCCACTGAGGATTTTTCGTGCGAAGAAATTTACGTGATCGCCTACAGTCCAAAGCACGGCATCTTTGCATCCGACGTATGGAATCATCAGATACTGCATCTGACTGCCGAGTTGAAATTAATTTCGCGCATCAACCCTGCGGGCAGAAGGGCGGGGAATCTGGGACGAATCGCCGGGATGCTTGTGGATGGAGATGAACTTTTTGTGTCCGATATTGACAATCAAACGATTCAGGTCTTTGATCTCACGGTGTCCTGAGAGAACGATTCACCGCGCTCACAATTTTTTTTTATAAAATTAGTATAGAACGCCCAAGCAGGGATGAGCAAACCCGGAATTGAGATCCAGATAAAAGCCTTCATAAAAAATATAAATAGAACGGGCTCAAATCGAAATTCTACAATATGCTCTCCGCTGTTCACATGCACAGCCTTGAAATTGAAGTTCCCACGCATGACCTGGGCCGGTTCGCCATCGATCCAGGCCTTCCAGTGTTTTGAATACGAATCCGCGTAATAGAACAATCCCGCCTTGTTGTTATCCATTTTAAAACGAATGTGATTGGGGCCAAAATCCAGCACCTTGGTCGCTTCGTCGCGTCCATAGGGCGAATGATCGGGAGTCACTTTGTCATTCGAAAGCGTGGAAAAGTTAAAAGCTGAACGTGTGAGTGACGGATCTTCACCCAAACTCAACTCCCTTTCCATTTCATCTCGCCAATGTTTTTTGGAAATTACTAAGTTTCCGTCACGCACATAAAGGTGACAGAGTGATTTGCGCGAGTCTGAATCATTGACACGGTCTTTGCCGTAGAGAATTTCAGCACGCAGGTATTTGTTCGAATAACAAAAAGTTTGCTTCTCATCAATACCCATGATGACCGAATAAATTTTGTTGTGAAAATAAACCCGGTTGAGGTTAGAAATAACCAGATAATTATTTGTGATATGAAAAAAACCCAGATGATCCAAATCCCAGGGCCAGTCAGACTTGAAATATTTAGCGAATGAGGGCAAAACCAACTCATCCTGATTTTGAGTCTTCTGAAAATTAGACAAACCAAAATTAATTTGGAAGTCATAAAGTTCAGCAATTTTTTTGCCCAAAAAACCTTCAGGCTTAAAGTCACTCGTGATTTCCGGTCGAACAGGCAACGGAACAATTCCTCTGTCCTCCAGGATCAAAACACGTTGCAAGGTCTTTGCAGGAATGCTCTTCGCAAGTCGCAAAGCATCCATGGAATCCGTCGCCACAAGGTACTCATCAAAAAATCCGTAACGCTTGCTTGCAACGCCAGCCATCAAACCATAATTTTCAGCAGGGACATTACGAATCAAATCAAAAACACGTCGCCCCGTAATGAAATAATCGGTCGCAAATAAAGGTCCCGCAGTCGGTACGCGGTACATTGGGGCAAGATATGACCAGAAAGGACCTAGCCGGGGTACTCCGGGAACGCGAACTTCCTGATACTTGAAACTTCGCCGGTGATGAATCTCTGGAGCCTTGGCATAAACACTCGGTTGAACAATCAAAGGTTCAAAATGCATCACGAAGTCCGTGACCTGGAAGAATGTGAGTCCCCCCAAAAAACCAGCACAAATAATTCTTACGCTTCGAAATCTCACTAATAGGAATATAGCGATTGCTAAATAAGTGCTCCACAGGAACCACATGGATTGAAATAAATTTGCCTCAAACCATTCGATTTTGAGATCTACAGACTTATGACTCGCAGGAGCAATAAAATGCGTCAGGTAATAATAAAGAATTTCAGCATGCACAAAAGCCAATCCCAGAAGCCACAAAATAGACGGCGCATATTTTTTCTGATTTGCTTTTAGAAACTGTCCCATCCCGACCATGCAAATAGAAAGCAATCCTGCCCACACGGCATAAAAGAACCCAGAAAAGGCCAGCAATACCCGTGTGCTCGGATAGCCCGGCAGATATTTAAAGAACGTGTCAAACCAACCTTGCGGACAAACCATTAAAAAAAACAAAGCCGAAGTTAAGAACAGGAACAGTCTTTTATGAGGAGACCGAGAGCCTTTATAAAATAATAAACAAACAAGCAGAGGAGGAATACCAACGATGAAGTTTATTTCCCAGAGATCGGCCAGACCCATAAAATAACGAAGATCTGTAAAGGGCACCAATAATCGAATGAGGTAATGCGGAGAGGCATTGAAATGTTCCTTGGGAAGAAAAAGAGAATCATTTGCAATGTGCACCAGTTGATTGGAAACACCCAATGGTTCTACGCGAAGGTATCCAAAATTTTCTGATTGTTGCGGTAACATTTCAAAAAGGGAACAAAAAAATGGTGCCGCCAAAACACTCAATAACAGCAAACCAGACAAGCCGTGTTTCCAACCTATAAACTTTAAGATACGGAGGACATACGCTTGTTTAAAAAACCAGCCCAACATGAGCAGGATCAATAGGGGAATGATGAATAATTTTATTGATCCAGAAATTTCAAGTGAAACATAGCCGATAATGAATAGAAGCAGGATAAAGACCGCGGATTGAACCACTTTCTTTGCAACAAGTATCGGCTGTTCTATTAGAGTGAATTTTCGTAGCGGGCGGAATTGCAGTTGAACAAAAAAATAAATGGCCAGCAAACAGGTAAAAATAAATAGATAACTTGGAATGAAAAAATTGAAAGACAAGCCCGTCAAATAACAGACTGCAATGAAACAAAGCCGACGGTTTGTTTTAGAGATAGAGGGAGAAAATAATTGGAGTAAAAATAAAATAATCCACGGAATATAAAACAACAACAAACTGCCATTCTGGCGCAGAGAATTGGTTCCGGTAATAATGAAAACCAGACCCGCACTGCATAATGAAGGGATCGGTTTTTTGGAAAGATACAGACAAAGAAAATAAACTCCCCAATAATAAACAAGCAGTTTTATAAGATGATAGGTGTGATAGAGATCGAGAGCCGAAAAATCTCCAGAAACCGCAAAGGGGACCATCAACAATACCGTGGGGTCGAGCAGACCCATTGAATTGAAACTGGTGAAAAAAGTGGTTCCTGAAAAACTGAAAGGGTCCCACAACGGCAAATATCCTTCAGCAAGCGTCAGCAAAAAATAATTAAAAACGCCATACCACATGATGCTGTCATGAGTCATGACCGCTTCGCCTGTGATAAAGACATCCCCGAAGTAAAAAATGAAGAAAAAAGGAGGAAGTAATGTAGCCAGATGTGGAAAAATTTTCATGGCTGGTTTCTGTTTGTGGTCAGTGCCGCCCGTACTGGAAAAACCATTCCAGGAATAGAAACGAAAATAAATGCTATGAAAAATATTATAAAAAGACTGGGCTCAAAGCGAAATTCAACGATGTGCTCACCCTTATCAACATAGACGGCTTTGAAGTTGAAGTTGGCCCGCAGAATGGGAGCGTGTTCTCCATCCACCTGTGCCGTCCAGTGTTTGGAATATGTATCTGCGTAATAGAACAATCCCGCCTTGCTGTTATCAATTTTGAAACGAATATGATTGGGGCCAAAGTCCAGCACCTCGGTCGGTTCGTCACGAACATATGGGGAATGGTCGGGAGTAACTTTCACAGGGTCTAATGCCCATAGAGTCACTCCAGGATAGGCCGGTGCCAGAGCACTCCTGTTAAAGGTTCCCTTGTTCGTGACATTGGCCCAGTACGTTTCATTGATGACCAATGCGCCGTCACGAATCTTCATTGCGCAGTAATAGGGATATTGCTCAGCAAGCGAACGCCGGGGATCCCTGTCCTCAAACAATCCATTTTGCTGAAAAAGTGAAAAGCAAATCGAGCCTTTCCCATCCGCATTCAAACTGACAGGCATGAAGGTAGAAGTTCCCAGCACGCGATAATGAGGTGTTAAGTTCAAATGTCGAGTCATGACCAGAAAATAACCGAGATGAGCTTCATCCCATGGCCAGTTCAACAAAGGATGCTTTTCTGGTATCGCGATGTTTCTGTAAAGTTCATTGCCGTTGGGCGGATGCATGTTAAGGAAATCGATGTTCGTAAAATCGGTGTACAGAGTGACTAACGAACCTTCCGGGTTTGTTCCAGGCAAATTCACAGGTGGCAATTCCGACAATCTCACCGATCTCAGGCCATTAGAGGAATGAACAAACTCTCGTTCCTCCAAAACCAGTGTGTTTTTTAAGATTTCTTTCGGCAGTCCATTCACAAGCATCAAAGCCGAAACACTGCTTCGCGCCACAAAATATTGGTCAAAGAAACCATAACGTTGCGCACCGACAGCACTCACCAAAGCCAGATTTGACGGCAAAGTGAACCGCAAATAATCGTAATTGCGACGGCCTAGAATAAGAGAATCTGCTGTATACAATGGACCCGCGACAGGCAATCTGTACAAAGCCGGCAGATAAGAATAAAAGGTTCCCATTCGGGGGGCAACAGGAACCCGAATCGGTTTGTATGCAAATTTCTGGTTGTAATGAACGTCACCCTTATCGGAATACAATGCCGGTTGAATGGTGAAAAGCTTTAAGGCAACACAAAGTTCTACCACTTGAAAAACTGAAAGAGCGGCCAGAGAACAGGCGCATACAACACGAACACTTCGGAATCGACTTAAAACTAAAACCAACACCAATCCATAAATACCTGCAAACAACCAGGAATGCGAAAGCAAGTTCTCTTCCAGCCATTGAACATGCTTCAGATACGGCTTGTCGATCTGGGCGGGAGAAAATGTCGTCAGATAAAAATAGATCGCTTCTATATGAAAAAATCCGATGATGCCCAAACCAAGTGAAAGACGAACCGATCCTTTTTTAAATGTATCATCATCGAATAGACTCGCAAAACACATCGAGAAAAGTGAAACCCAAATCACATAAAAGAATCCCAGAAAATCAAAAACCACTCGTATCGTTCTTAGTGCCGGAAAATATATCAATAGCGAATCGTATAAACTATCGGGACCTGCCACGATCAGTCCCAATGCAACAACTAAAAATAAACAAAGCCCTTTATAGGGTGAAACAGCGCGGCGGAAGAACAATAGAATGATCAACAAAGGAACCAGACCCAATACCGGGTCCACCTCCTGCATGGCACGTCCCCCCATGAAATACCGGACATCTGGAAAAGGAAATAAAACTCCCATCAATGAATCCGGCCCAATCCGAAATGCATCATCGGGACGCAAGAGGGCATTGTTTTCCAGATGCGCCAATTCATTGAAACTCGCATCCGGATTAGCTCGCGCGTAACCAAAATTTTCAGCATCACCCGGAATGACCTGACTGAGGGAATAGAAAAAGGGGGCTGTCAAAATGGTAAATAAAGCAAAACCCGCCAGAACACTTTTCAATCCAATATCAGAAAATATTTTTCTCACAAGCGGGAGTTTCGCCGTTAGAAAAACAATGATGCCCAGCAACATAGGAACCGCAATCAATTTCACCAGAGACGAACCCTGCAAAACAGCGATCCCAATCAGGAAAAACGATCCAACAAAAATAAATGCCGAAGCCGCCCAGAACCAGGCCGAATTAAAATCATTGCGCGAAAAAAAACGACGACTCTTCCTCACCTGATAAGAAAGGCACAAATATAAAAAAGCCAAACTAAGAAATATAAAAATGTAACTCGGAATATAAATATTGAGGGACAAACCTATCAGATAACAGGAAGCGAGAAAGAAAACTTTCCTGTTTGCAGGAGAAGTACGCGGCGCAACCAATTGCAATAAAAAAAGCAGAATCCACGGACTGTAAACAGCCGAGCTCCAGATGCCATGCTGGCGAAATCCGTTGCCCCCAATCACAAACAATAATAAAGTCGCACCCAGCAAAGCCGCCCATTTATTCTTCGCCAGATGCAAGGCCAGTGTGTAGGCTCCCGCATAATAGATGAATAGCAGGGCACCATAGTGCCAGTGAAACAGATCGAGCGTAGAAAAATTTCCCAGCCAGATCAGAGGAACACACAGCAGAACCGTAGGGTCAAGCAGGGCTTGCCCGTTGTATTCCAGAAAAAAGGGCGTGCCGGAAAAACTGTAGGGGTCCCAAAGTGGCAGTTCCCATTGTGCGAGACAGCGAAGAAAATAATTGAAACTGCCGTACCAGAAAATGGAATCGTGAGTCATTATTGAAGAACGTGTGATGAACACATCCCAATAAAAACTCAAAAAAAACAGTGCGGGGAAAATTGGTAGAATTGCAGGATGGCAAAACACCCCCGGCCTGAGAAGCCAGGGGGTTACTGAGGTACTAAAACGGGATTGAGAATCCATGGCGCAAATGTATGCATTTGAAAGAGTCGGTCTTCGCCCATGGAACATGGGCGCGCCTGTTCGAATCGTCTATCTGCGGAAAAATGATCGGATGCTTTCAACAACAAATTCCTGCTGGTGCGGGCTGATTTCCTGAGAAATGGGAAGGGCCAGAACTTCCTTTGCCGCCTGCTCGGAATGGGGGAAGTCGCCTTCTTTGTAACCCAGATCCAGAAAACATTTCTGAAGATGCAAGGGAACGGGATAATAAATCTCCGAAGCAATTTTTCGCTCGCCAAGATATGTTCTCAATGCGTCTCGTTTCCCTGGAACGCGCACAACGTACTGGTTGTAACTGTGACCTTCTACAATTTCTTTCGGTGGAATGAAAACATCTTGCAGATCGGCTGATTGAAAAAGCCGATTGTAAAGAGCCGCATTGGCGCGCCTTTTTTCCAACCATCCATTCAAATGATTCATACGAGCGCTCACAATGCCCGCCTGCAAAGCGTCGATGCGGAAATTGCCGCCCACACAGCGATGGTAATACTTCGGTGCCGCACCGTGCATTCTGAGAATTTTTAATTTCTCAGCCAAAGCCTCTTCCTTCACCGTCACGAGTCCGCCATCACCAAAACCACCCAGATTTTTGGTTGGGAAAAATGAAAAACATCCATAATCCCCAAGCGAACCGGCCTGATGTCCTTTATACATAGAACCAATCGCCTGTGCCGCATCTTCCATCACAAATAAATTATTTTTTTGAGCGATCTCAAGAATAGGGTCCATGTCCGCGCATTGGCCGTAGAGGTGAACCGGCATAATCGCGCGAGTTTTTTCGGTAAGCACCTCGGCAATCTTTTTCGGATCAATGTTGAAACTCTCCGGCTCAATGTCTACAAATACCGGTCGCGCACCCAAACGTGAAATGGTTCCCACCGTTGCAAAAAACGTGAACGGTGTGGTGATGACTTCATCACCGGCTTTGATACCAGCCGCCATGAGGGCGATGAGCAAAGCATCGGTGCCTGAAGAAACGCCGACGGAATAGGGGACACCACAATATTTCGCAACCTTGTCTTCCAAACCTTCTACCTTGTCGCCAAGAATAAAACGTCCGGAACGAACCACTTCCGCGATTTCCTTTTCGACTTCTTCCAAAGTATCAGGATAAGACGCTTGCAAATGGAGCAGGGGAACGGCAGGCGCAGATTCCCTGGAATCAAAACATCCCGCCAGAATATCTTCAGGAGTAAAAACGGTGATGCCCTGTGCTGAAAAAGATTTGCCTTCGAGAGCGATCAAGCCATCGAGATTGAAGGCACGAACGGCAGAGACAGAAAGAGCGGTTTCAACATCAGATTCTTTCATCGCGTCACGCAATTCTTGCGCCGTATGATTGAGGATCGAAACATCACGAAGCAGTAAATCCACTTGCCCAGACGAAGAAACATTGCCTTCTTGCGGGCAAAGACGGTAAGTGTGCAAAGCCGAGGCCCAGACACGAATGTTTTGAGACTGCAGAGTTTTTAACAGGTTCTGAAAGAAGGGTAAATCCTTTACAGCGCGTGACAATAAGTCGGCATGAAGCAGAAATTGCATGGGAATATATATATAAGAAAGTTAAGGGATTCGTTGATTTAAGGGTTCAAGCCTTGATAATTTTATCAGATAGAATAGTACCACAAGCGTTCCTGGTATCCACAACGATATTGGATTGCTCCACGATCATGGGATAATCATAAACCGAATGATCGGTCAGAATAACCACCATATCAAAGTCATTCAAAAGATCCAGGGACACGCTTTTTTTGCCAAAAAATTGCGGATAATCGCGTTTTTGACCCACTGCAGGAATGAACGGATCGTTGAACTCCACCTGGGCCCCATCTTCCTGCAAAAGGTCCATGATACGGTAACTGACCGACTCGCGATCGTCATCCACATCCTTTTTGTAGGCCAGACCCAAAATAAAAATCTTGCTACCACGGATGCTTTTGCTGACACGGTTGAGCCCGGCCTGAATTTTTTGCATGACATAAGAGGGCATGCCCACATTGACTTCGCCCGCAAGTTCGATGAAGCGCGTGGCAATGCCATATTCCCTTGCCTTCCACGTGAGGTAGAATGGATCGATGGGGATACAATGACCGCCCAGACCCGGACCCGGACGGAAAGGCATGAAGCCAAACGGCTTGGTCGCCGCCGCATCCAAAGCGGACCAGACATCGATGCCCATTTTATCAAGAATGATTTTCATTTCGTTGACCAAAGCGATATTCACCGATCGAAAAATATTTTCCATCAATTTGGTGGCCTCCGCCGTCGCTGAATCGGCAACAGGAACCGTTTTATCGATCACCGTACCGTACAAGGTACAGGCCATGTGACGGGAAATTTGATCATCGGCCCCAACCACACGCGGGATGTTTTTGGCACTGAAATTTTTATTGGCAGGGTCTTCCCGTTCCGGCGAATAGGCGACAAAAAAATCTTGCCCCGCAGTCAAACCACATTGCCGTTCCAACTCCGGCGTAAGTACATCCCGCGTCACACCGGGATAAACCGTCGATTCCAAAACAACCAGCTGACCTGACTGGAGGCTCGGCCCGATTTGACGGGCCGTAGACACGATGTAACTGAGATCTGGCTCACGGTTTTTATTCAACGGAGTGGGGACGCAGATCAAAATACAATCCAGTTCGGCAACACGAGAAAAATCCGTCGTGACTTCCAACTGACCGCTGAGAATCAACGAATGTGGAAGTTCACCGGAAATATGCCGGATATAACTGATGCCCGCGGAAAGCTTGCGAATTTTTTCTGCATCAATATCCAGACCCATGATATGAAAACCGGCTTTGCCAAACTCAAGCAGAATGGGCAAGCCCACATATCCTAAACCGATCACCCCAATCCGTGCCGTCTTGTTTTCAATTTTTTTTATCGACATGATGGAAACCCGCGCATTGTGAATTAGAAAATGACAAAGAAAAAATAAGGTATTTAAAGCTCAAATTTCCAATTCGAGTCATTTGGCTTTTGGCCTGAATCACCCGCCTGCAAATGCAGGTAGGTTTCCCCGCAAGCGGGGCAATGAAAAGAAGCATCCAGTGTGACACCGCATTTACAGACCCATCCCTTAAGCTTTCCCGGATTGCCGCAAACCAGCGCATGATCTGGAACGTCCTTGAGAACCGTGGTACCCATACCGATGAACGCATATTGACCTATGGTTATGCCACAAAGAATACTGGCATTCGCACCGATGCTGGCACCTTGCCGCACGCGAGTGGTTTTAAACTCACTGCGCCTGGGAATCGCACTGCGCGGATTGATCACATTGGTGAAAACACAGGAAGGACCGCAAAAAACATTGTCCTCCAAAATAACACCTTCGTATAGAGAAACGTTATTTTGAATCTTGACGTTCGATCCGACATTCCCGTTGGGACCGATCATGACATTTTGTCCGATATTGCAACGCTCACCCACAACGGTTCCCGGTAACACATGCGAATAATGCCATATTTTTGTCCCGGCACCGATCTGGCAATTTTCATCCACCCGACTGGTTTCGTGAACAAAATAGTTTTCTTTCTTAGGGGTCAGATCTTTATTTACGGCAGATAAACTTTTCTGGGCACGTTCAAGCACTCTTAAAACACGCAAACCTTCCTCCCCATCCGTCGCATACTCTGCGCCATCAAGAGCAGAAAGAAAGGCGCGACATTCCGAAAGCAAAGGTTCTTCCCATCCTTCTGAAAGATCAATGCAACGGCCCTCCTTTTTTTCGGAAACCGGTGTGCTTCCCTGCCAGCGTATCTGGTGGGGATATACAGTCAATTTACTCTCACGAGGCAAGGTATCGTCAAACACCACCATTTGCCGGTCGCCTGTGACCACCAGCTTTTGTTCTTTGAAAGGGTTCAGCCAGGAAACAAAAATATGTGCCGATACGCCTGACGGAAAACGCAGATGCGTCAATGTGGAGTCTGCAATGTTTGGATGCAGAACATTGGAGCCCATCGCCTGCACCCCTTCCGGTTCTTCTTCCATCAAAGAAAGGATGATTGAAATATCATGCGGCGCAAAAGACCAGAGAATATTTTCTTCCCGACGGATTTTTCCCAGATTGAGGCGATTCGAATAGATGTATTGAATTTTTCCCAGTTCGCCACTGTGTATGAGATTTTTGAGCGCGCGGATGGCGGGATGATAATGCAGAATGTGTCCGACAAACAGAACCCGGTTTTTTTCGCGCGCGATGCGCACCAGCGTTTCACCTTCTTCGACCGATAATGCCAAAGGTTTCTCGACAAAAACGTGTTTGCCCGCAAGCAAGGCATCGCGTGCCATGGAAAAATGCATGACCGCAGGGGTTGCAATCGCTACGGCGGTGATTTCGGGCTGAGCCAGTAAATCGCTGAATGATTCGGTGACAACCAAATCGGCATTGCGTTTCCGTTGCTCGGCACGTACTTCTTCCGAAGGATCACAAACGCTATGCAGGACACCCAGTTCATCGAAATTACGCGCCAGATTTTTGCCCCAGTAACCGGCACCCACCAAAGCCAATTTAATAGAACGCTTCATAGGTTGGGTCTCGTGGGAAAAGGGGATTCGGAAATCAAAGGCAAATTTTCAATCTGTCGTTGCTCGTTCAGGCAAGCGGTCAAAGTGTCTTTCCAGTCAGCAAGTTTGACGGAAAACGTACGTTGAATTTTTTCATTGGAAAGTATCCAGTATTTGGGACGTTCGGCAGGGGTCGGGTACTCTGCACTGGGAATCGGACACCGCTCGGGATTCAATCCGGACAAACTAAAAATCGTATCCGCAAATTCAAACCAGTTGGTTTTACCCGCACAACTGAGATGATAGACACCGGACAACTTTTGCATGTTCGTCAGAAAATCATCCGGTGCATCCGCACTGAGTGTTCGGATGATGTCCGCAGTGGCATTTGCAATTTCACGACTCCAGGTCGGCGCACCCCATTGGTCGTTGACAATGCGCAGGGATTTTTTCTGGCGTGCAAGCTCCAGCATGGTCAGTAGAAAATTCTTCCCGCGTAATCCATAAACTCCGCACACTCGCAAAATCAAGTGACCCTCAGCATTGAGAGAAACGGCACGCTCCCCTTCCAGTTTGGACAGGCCATAAGCATTGACAGGACAGGGCGTGTCTTTTTCTGTGTAAGGCTGATTTTTTTTACCGTCGAATACGTAATCGGTTGAATAGTGGATCAACCCGGCACCGCATTGAGTCGCCGCAGAAGCCAATTGGCCGGGGGCTGTCGCATTGACAGTGTGAGCCAGATCTTGTTCACTTTCCGCTTTGTCCACCGCAGTGTACGCGGCGGCATTGACGATCAGATCGGGTCGCAGTGCGACCACCCGATCAACGATGCCAGCAGGCCGGCTCAAATCAAGCTCATTCCTTCCCCACACGGTGAGACGTCCGAGATTCTTGAGGGAACCTATCAACTCGTGACCGATTTGTCCTGATTTCCCAATCAGAAGGATATGCATGGCAAGAATGATTTCTTTTAACGGTAGATGGCTGTCATTGCCTGAAACCCGATTTCCGTTGCGTCAATTCCAAAAGGTATTCGCCGTAACGATTCTTCTTGAGCTCTTCTGCCAATTGCAAAAGTTTGGCCGTTGAAATCCAGCCTTTTTCAAACGCTATCTCTTCCGGACAGCATACCTTGAGGCCCTGCCGTTTTTCGATGGTCTCAACAAAATTCGCCGCGTCCAATAACGAATCATGCGAACCCGTGTCCAGCCAGGCATATCCTTGCCCCAGACATTGCACGCTCAATTCACCTCGCTCCAGATACACACGATTCAAATCCGTGATTTCCAATTCGCCTCGGTCCGATGGTTTCAACTGCTCTGCAAATTCAACCACCTTATAATCGTAAAAATACAAACCCGTAATCGCGTAATTCGACTGCGGGTCTTTCGGCTTTTCACGAATGCGGATCACGTTGCCCTCATCGTCAAATTCTGCCACGCCATACAGTTCGGGGTCACGCACCCAATAGCCAAATACCGTGGCTCCCGATTCCTGTCGCCGCGCTTTCTCTAAATTTTCAACCAGACCGGCTCCGTAAAACACGTTGTCGCCCAATATCAAGGCAACGCCCTCTCCGTCGATGAATTCTTTGCCGATGATGAACGCCTGCGCCAAGCCTTCGGGCTTGGGTTGCGGAGCATAGGAAATCTTGATTCCCCACTGGCTTCCATCGCCGAGCAGAAGCTCGAACTGACTCTGGGATTCGGGGGTGGTGATGACCAGAATATCTGCAATGCCCGCCTGCATCAGCACACTGAGCGGATAGTAGATCATCGGCTTGTCGTAAAGCGGCATGAGCTGTTTGCTGACCGCGCGGGTGATGGGATAAAGCCGAGTACCACTGCCACCGGCGAGTATGATTCCTTTATTTATCATGAAGAACCCTCGTTCATTTTCGATTCAAGACCCAGTCGTTCACCGCGATAGGCACCGGATAAAGCGCGTTCCACCCATTCGGAATGGCTCAGATACCACTGCACCGTTTTGCTCAAACCACTGGCAAAATTCTCTTGCGGCGTCCAACCGAGTTCGTTTTTGATTTTGCTGGCGTCAATGGCATAGCGGCGGTCGTGACCGGGACGGTCTGCCACAAACTGAATCAACGACTCATGCGGTGCGTTGGCAGGAAACTCCTGGTCCATGATGGCGCACAAAGTCTTGACCGTATCCAGATTGGTTTTTTCATTGTGACCTCCGATGTTATAAACCTGACCGGGACGGCCCCGCTCCAGAACCTGCAAAACAGCCCGGCAATGATCTTCCACATAAAGCCAGTCGCGCACCTGAAGTCCGTCACCATAAACCGGAAGCGGTTTGCCCTTGATGCAATTGTGAATCATGAGAGGAAGCAGTTTTTCCGGAAACTGACGCGGCCCGTAATTATTAGAGCAATTGGTCGTCAACACAGGGAGCTTGAATGTTTTGAAATAGGATCGCACCAGATGATCGGACGATGCCTTCGATGCGGCGTAGGGGGAGTTGGGTTTGTAGGGTGTCTCTTCCGTGAAAAATCCGGTCTCGCCCAAAGCTCCATAAACTTCATCCGTTGAAATATGCAAGAAACGAAAATTTTCACGCTCAACACCTTCAAGCGGTTGCCAGTAGGCACGGGCCGCTTCCAGCATCTCAAAAGTCCCCAATACATTCGTGTGAATGAATTCTCCGGGCGAGTCAATGGATCGATCGACATGGGATTCCGCCGCGAAATTGATGATCGCGTCCGGTCGATGCTCGTTGAGCAAGGCCTGCACCGTTGGGCGGTCACAGATATCCCCGTGATGAAAAAGATACCGTGAATCGTTTTCTATCGACTTGAGATTATCGAGATTCCCAGCGTAAGTGAGCTTGTCCAAATTGACAACTCGACAGTCGGCTTGTGCAAGTGCTTCTAAAATGAACGAGCTTCCAATAAAGCCGGCACCGCCGGTAACCAGATATGTTTTCATGAAATTGATAGAAATGATTTTCTTTGGACCCAAAGCGGGAACGCTATAAAATATTGAAAAATTATAGGTCTTTGGTTGTATGATTGCAAGCTTGAGGACCAAACATCCAACTAATCAACGAACCTGTTCGGTCGGAGAGCGATTCCTTGGAAGAAGAAAAAACAGCCGTCATTGTTGTGAACTGGAACGCAGGCAAAAACCTTGTTCGCTGTCTGCACTCTCTGGCGAAACAAACCCACCCCCCACATCGCACGATTCTGGTGGATAACGCCAGCACCGACTCTTCTCTGGACGGCATTGCCGAGCTGTTCCCCACTGTAGAAATTCTGCTTCAAACTGAAAACAAGGGCTTTGCAGAAGGCAATAATATCGCCGTTCAGCATGCAAAAGACTGCGAGTGGATTGCGTTTTTGAATCCCGATGCCTTTGCCGAACCCGACTGGCTGGAACAATTGTTCGTCGCGGTCAAAAGCCAACCCGAATATTCATTTTTTGGCAGTCGTATGGAGAAGGACAGTCAGCCCGAAATTCTTGACGGCACGGGCGATTGTTATCATGTCAGCGGGCTGGCCTGGCGTCGCGATCATGGCGAGGAAGCGATAAAAACACAGCGTGCAACGAGTGAAATCTTCGCTCCCTGCGCCGCATCGGCGATGATTCGACGCAAAGATTTTCTCGATCTGGGCGGATTCGACCGCCGATTTTTCTGCTATTTTGAAGATGTCGATCTGGCCTTTCGCCTGCGCCTGCGAGGCGGGCGTTGTCTCTTTGTAAACTCCGCAAAAGTACGGCATGTCGGTTCCGGTACGACTGAAGGCAACAGCTCGTTTTCGGTGTATCACGGCAACCGCAATCTGGTCTGGTGTTATATAAAAAACATGCCGGGCCATCTGTTCTGGATTTATCTGCCACAACACCTTCTGGCCAATATCGCAGGCCTCGTCTGGTATTCCCTGCGCGGTCAATCTGCGGCAATTTTCAAGGCGAAATGGGATGCGTTCAAGGGCATTCCGAGAGCGTGGCGGGAGAGGAAAGACATTCAGGCTCATTCAAACATTCGGCCGTCGGACTTGCGACGCGTTCTGCTCAAGGGAATTTTTCTGCCTTATTCTAAAAACAAGCGGCGGGCGGGCTGAACCTTGCCTTGCTGGAGCTGGACGTGGTTTACATGGAAAATGTTTGCGGGAGCAGTCCTGCTCCCGCAACACACAACCATTTTAAAGATGCGAACAAATATCTGAAGCGTGGGTTTTCGTGTTCACTTCCGCAATCGCAGAAGTTATTTTTCCTGTCTCGTCTATCACGTAGGTGATCCGTTTGGCGTATTCGTCATGTGCCGATTCGACCGCATGGTAGGCCAATGAAAGTGTGCGTTTTTCATCGCACAGCAGGGGATAGGGAAATGAAAATTTTTCCGCGAATGCCTTATTGTCTGCTTCGTTATCGACGCTGACACCAAGAACGGCTGTATTTTTCCCCTTGAATTTTTCGTAGTCATCGCGAAAACCTTTGCCTTCAATGGTGCAACCGGGGGTATCGGCTTTCGGGTAAAACCATAAGGTCAATTTTTTTCCTTTGAAATCCTTCAAACTCACCAGATTTCCGTTGTGGTCATTGACGGAAAAATCGGGGGCCTGTGTACCTACTTCTAACATAATCATCTCCTGGTTGGACGGATTGAACTTTGCACTTATACATTAGATGCTGAAAATTCAAAAGAGAATCAAGATGCGATCCGATCTCGTTTTATTAAGGCTCTGGACATAGATCAAAAGATAAAAAAAGAAACCCGTAACGAATTACGGGTTTCTCTGAAAACAAAAAGATTGTACTCAATCGCCTTATGCAGATGCCAGGGCAACTCGTCTTACAATTTCAAACGCATGCCTGCAAAGAAGCGGCGTCCATCGCCAGCGTAAAAAAGGCTGGAAGCAGAGGTAGCCGTGACTGCAGTAGAAAAGTTTGCAACATACTCCTCATTCAACAGGTTTTTCCCAGTAAAGAACAAGCTCAGTTTGTCATTGACGTCGTAACCTGTCTCGAAACCGAAAATGGAGTAACCCGGAGCTGAAAAAGTGTTGTTATAATCGACCATTGCAGAACTGACCACATCCATTTTAAGTGCGACATGCCAATCTTCACGGTGGTCGTATCGCACCTCTGTCCTGTAAAAATGGGGAGGCATACCGGCGATGGTATTGTTGCCAAATTGCGCGTCGCCTGCAAAACGGAAATCGCTATAGGTGTAGGAGTTGTTCCAGGCGAAGCTGTCTCCTCCTGCAAATACATCATTGGCGAGTTGAACGTTCAATCCAAGCTCAAGGCCTTGATGAATCGTTTCATCGGCGTTGAAGGTGGTCGATGGGATACTGCCACCTGTAGTGAACTGTGCGAATTCATTATTCATCCAGGCACGATACACGCTCACATCCCAGCCAAATCGACCGCTCTGCCCGCGTCCTCCAAGCTCCAATGTCCATGCTTCCTGTGCCTCCAGTCGAACAAATTTAGCGACTCCACCCTGCGTCAAGTTACTAAAATCTGGTGCCTCGTAACTTTTAGTCGCATTCGCAAAGAACTGAACATTTTTATCGTACTGGTACATCGCGCCCACTCGGGGGTTGAAGGACTCATAGGTATCGCTATCCGATTCCGTCGGAGTGATCCGGTCAAAAACATCACGCAGTGACCAGACATATTGCCCGCCCAAAATAAATGTCAGTTCAGGAGTCAGTTTTAAATGGTTTTCTCCATAAACGATGACGTTGGCGGCAAACTGGTCGCTGTCGCCGGTCAATGCACCGCGGTTACCGCCAATATTTTTGTATACTTTGGCATCTGTATATCCCGCATAAGTGGTGATTCCTGCGCGATACTCATTCTTAAATCCACCCAAGGTATAAGAGCCATTGCCATTGGCAAATACGCCATAGTTGTTGCTGTCCTGATCTATGACGCCGACAAAAGAAGTGATGGGATGAAACAAGGATTTGTCAGTAACAAAGCCACCAAAATTCAAGAAACGTCCGTCGCCAAGATCCAAGGTCGTCTTGTTAGATAAGCGATACGAATTGATATCGCGTTGTTGATTGTCGGTGACTGCGGCAGTCTGAGCGGCTCTGGGAGTGCTCAAGGCTGTGCCCAGTGTTACTGTGCCGGGCAATTGAAGATTGATGTGATTGGCTGTGAAGTAAAAACGGGTCTCGGCAGAACCGGATAATTGTTTGCCATAGTTGGTGTTGAGTTTTATATTGTATTGATCTGCATGTCTTCGATAATCATCACTCATGGATCCCGTCAAACTGAAAAATGAATCGGAATCATCGTACTTCATTCCCGATTGATAATTGGTTCGATACGTATCATCCGAACCGACGTCCAAACGAATCCGATGACCCGGATCACTTTGTCCCGTTTTGGAAATCATATCAATCGCACCCCCCAACATCGTGCCACCGTATTGCATGGCATTGCCACCTTTATAAACTTCCATGCGTTGCAAGGTGAGATTGTCAACTTCCTGAAAATCACCGCTACCATCGCCCGCATTGAAGGGAACGCCATCCTGCAATGCCCACAATCCCTTCTGATGAAAGGAACGTTCCAGACCCGAACCGCGGATAGAGATTCGAACTTCCTCACCGAATCGCTTGGTCGCAAAGACACCCGGAACAAGAGTCAAGGTGTCTTCAAAATTGATGGCAAACTTGTCTTCAAATGCTTTGGCATCAACCACATTGACTCCACCGGGCGTGCGCTGAATGATTTCTGCGGCTTCCAGATTACTGGGTACGGTAAGCGTTCCCTTGGTGGCTTCAAATTTTCCAAGTGCGGTTTGAGTCTTTTGTATCAACTGAGCTTTCTCAGCCTCAACGAGAAGTTCAGGAACTTCAAATTTCCTGTCTTCTCCCTCGGCAAAAGCAGTTTGGGGACTGATGGGATTCATCAGAACACAAACAGCAACAAAAATACCAAATACGTAATGCATCGAACCTCCTGTATGAATCGAAAATATATTGAGTGTTCTAAAAATCTGGTAGCAAACCCTGGAGCCGGGAAACAGCTCTTCTGCAAAACGAATGCGTATAGAAAGCGCACGTTTGACGAAAAGAAGGCGGAGCTCTGACTTCAGAATCGGAAAACTACTGTATTTTTAGATTTGAGTTATTCGAGAAAATCAAACAGACAACTTTGGAGGGGGGTCCAGATCGGAGGAACTGAAGGGCTCATAGAGCGAAACGTTCTGGGTTACTTTTTCTGTTTTATCTGCAATCATGACAAATTCAAGCTTGCCCAAAAACAGGTTTTTCAAATAATCAACGGATGAAGGCACTCCCGTTGTATGTCCCTTTGCGCAATGCGGCGCAATCAGACAGATTATCTTTTTATCCCGGCCTTGCTTGTGGGGACAGGGCAAACCATCCTCATGAAGTTTCATCTTGCAAATAGGCAGGCTATCGCTTGAAGAAGCAATCATCGTCCCATGTTCGTGTGAATGAAATGGGGATGCCTCACTCTTTGTCACTCCAAGAAAGAGCAACAAAAAGCCGCATAGAAAACTTAGGGATCTTAATGACATGCGGCGAAGTGTATCGGAAAAGGAAAAAACAAACAAGAAATATTTCACGGAAAATCACTTGATTCGCTTTAAACAGAATCACTTATAAAAAACTGCTCTGTGTCTTGTGGCTATCGGTGAGCGGTCTATTCGGTTTGATCAGCTGAATGCTTCAGAATGGCTTGTCCTAAAATCAAATCTTCAGGATGAGTGATTTTGAGATTGAAGGCAGAGCCGGGAACGATGCTGATCTTTATTCCGAGTCGTTCGACAAGTGAGGCTTCATCGGTCCCATAAAAACCCTCTGCGATGGCTTTTTTGTAGGCTTCAACAAAAATTTCACGGCGAAAAGCTTGTGGGGTCTGCACGCGCCACAATTTGTCTCTTGGAATCGTCTCCGTTACCTTTCCTTCGGAATCTGCGCGTTTGAGTGTGTCGCTCAACGGGATGGCTACGATCGCCGCACCATCGGTCTGTGCGGAGTGAACGACCGCTCGGATCATTGCAGAATCGACAAACGGACGAACGGCATCGTGGACGATCACCAGTTCGATTGTTGGATCGAGGGCAAGAAAGCCATTGTAGACAGAATCCTGACGCTCTCTGCCTCCTGCTGTCACGCGGTGTATTTTCGGGAAATCATTTTGATATTGTCCTTGAATATCGGCAACATCATTTTCCGGGACCGCTAACACGATCGAATCGATAACGGAACAGTCCTGGAACACTTTCAGGGTATGATGCAAAATGGGGTGACCGTGGAGTTCCAGATACTGTTTGGGGCGGTCGTTTCCCATGCGCTTGCCCTGGCCGCCGGCGGGAATGATCAATCCGACTTTCATTTCGCTGACCCTTCATTTGCAGTCATGTCGTTTGGCTTATGAATCGAACAAAACATCGAATGCGCCTTCCAGCGTTTTCACTTGAATGACTTCCAAATCTTTCAGACTTTTAGATTTTACAAATTTAGCAGAATAGGGAACCACACAACGTTTGAAGCCCAGCTTCAAAGCCTCGGTCAGACGGGTTTCGAGTTGATTCACAGAACGTACTTCTCCTGTGAGTCCGACTTCTCCCATCACAGCGGTGTCTGAGGTGATCGGTCGATTTTTGAAACTGCCTGCCACTGCCGCACAAATACCGAGGTCGCCTGCAGGCTCGGACATACGGAATCCACCGACGACGTTCACAAAAATATCGTCCCCCTGCAAGGCCAGTCCCAACTTCTTTTCCATGATCGCTATGAGTAAAGCCAGGCGGTTTTGATCGAATCCGGTTGCCATTCGACGGGCCATACCGATTGAGTTTGAAGAAACCGCAAGGGCTTGCACTTCAACCAAAAGCGGACGACTGCCTTCCAGACTGGGAACGATGACCGATCCGGTCGCATCACCTTCGTGCCGGGTCAAAAAAATCTCCGACGGATTTTCCACCGGAACCAGTCCGCCGTCTATCATTTCAAACACGCCCAATTCAGGGGTCGGACCGAAACGATTTTTCACCGCGCGAAGAACGCGATAACCCGCACCGGGATCGCCTTCAAAATAAATCACGGTGTCCACAATGTGTTCGAGGGATTTGGGACCGGAGATCGCTCCATCTTTGGTGATGTGTCCCACTAGAAATGCCGGGATGGAGAATGTTTTTACAAATTGGAGAATGCGAAAAGCGGTTTCTCGTATCTGCCCGATGCTTCCCGGGGCCGAACTCAGTTCGGAGGTATAAAAAGTCTGAATGGAATCGAACACCACCATTTGTGGAGCCAACTTCTCGATTTGCCCCAGCACGTCTTCGATGCAGATTTCTGAGCAAACCACAAAATTATCTGAAACGGCACCCAGCCGAATCGCGCGAATTTTGATTTGTGAGGGAGATTCTTCACCGGAAACGTACAAAACTTTTTTGCCCATTTGAGCAAAACGCGCGAGGGTCTGCAGTAACAGAGTCGATTTGCCAATTCCGGGATCGCCACCGATCAAGACCAATGAGCCGGGAGTCAGACCACCGCCGAGAACTCGGTCGAGTTCGCTGATACCTGTCGCCATGCTGGTTTGCGAGGCGGTTTGAATTTCTGTCAGGGTCTGAAATGTTTTTTTTTCATTGCCGCCGTGCATCGGACGATGCCTGGAGTTGGACTTGGCAGGTGCGATCTCTTCCGCAAGGGTGTTCCAGTCGCCGCAACCGGGGCACTTCCCCATCCATTTGGTGGCGTGATGTGCACAACTCTGACAAACAAAAAATGTAGAGGATTTGGCCATAATTCCGCCCGCAAGGCGGGATCAAAAGGGCTAGACAATTCAAGTATTCTTACAAATCGTGTGCAATCAAACACGCCCTGACATTCACTTACCGTCCCATAACGAAACGGTGTACGGTATTCATCAAGGTTTAACTGACCCTTGTATCGCCTTCAAGGTTTTTTGAATATCCTGATTGATAGAAATATTCAGGTTGCCCTTGTTGCGCAGGTCCACCAACCGCTCAATGATTTCTTTGATCTGAGCCGAACCAGAATCACCAGAGCCACCAGCCTGAGTGTGTTTCAACAATTCGTTTTGAGAAGCTACCAATTCATTTTGCGATTTCAGTACCAGTTTATTGGTTTCACCCAGAGCGGTTTGCTCTTGCAGGAGTTGGTCCATACCCTGCTGGCTGGCTTGTAACAGTGCGTTTTGGGATGCGACCAATTCATTCTGTGATTGCAGTACCAGCTTGCTGGTTTCAGTGAGCGCATTTTGTTTTTGTAACAGCTCATCTCTGCTCTTCTGACTTTCTACTGCCAACTGATTTTGTGCTGAAACCAATTGGTTCTGAGATTGTAAAATTTTGTTACTGGTCTCAAGAGTTGAATCGGAAAGACCCTTCACTTGACCGGATATTTCCTTGAGCAAGATACCAGAATCGTTGTTCTGAACAACTTTCTGCAACGAACTTTGTTCCTGGGCAATTGTCTTTAGAATTTCTATCAGCTTGGTCAGTTTCTCATTGGAAAGTGCGAGTTGAGCACGATTATCCGAGACGGTGCTTTCCATGGCCAACTCATGTTTGATCATTTCTCCAGATGTTAAAAGCAATTGATCGACTTTTTTATCGGACAATTTACCGGCACTCTCCAGATTTGCAACACCCGTCTGAATCACCAGAAGAGCATTTCCCGATGACTGACTTTGACTGTTCAGCTTATTGACCGTATCCGCTACTTGTTTGAATTGACCGTTGACCGAAGCCATAGTTTTACCGGTCTCATCCAGGCCTTTTTCCATCACACCCACTTTGTCGCGCGTGGTTGTGTTGATTTCAAGATTTTGTTTGAGGATGCCAACAAGTTTTTCATTCCAGTCCTTGACACCCGTACCAAGATCCGTCACCTGTTTCAAATTCGTTTGTATGTCTTGCCGATTCGCAAGAAGCCCTGCCTGATGCGCCTTCAATGCCTCTTCAATGCTGGCCCGAAGTTTTTCCAAATCTGCAAGCAAAGTGGTGCGGTTGTTATTGCCTTCCTGACTGAGAGCAGGGATGAGATCATTTTTAACCAGACTATCCATCCTCGTCTGACCCTCTGCCACCTTTTGATTCTGCTCATTCAGAGAAGCCACGATCTGCCCAAGCACTTCTTGATTGCTTTTTGACAAGCCTTGAAAATTTTGGCTGGAATTTCTGTTTAGATTTTCAAAATCGACAGACATTCCTTCTTTCAGTTGCTTTAGTTTCTCAACCAGATCTTTTCGGAATAAGTCATTAGCTGAATTCTGATTTTCCAAACGATTCGTAACAGAAGCACTGAGATTATCTATCTTGTTATTCAGCTGAGTTTCAAGAGAGGCCATCCGATCCAAAGTATTTTTCAGGATTTGTGCGTTTTGTTCGATGCCCATGCGGTTATCATTCAGCGCGCCCTGGAATCCGGGAAAAATATTTTTCAATTCTTCAATTTGCCTGACCGCATCTTTTTGAAGGGATTCCATCGCAATCAATTTAACGTTATCCAAATCTACCAAACGCGAATTGATTTTTTTAATCTGCAAAAAGAGTTGTTCCCACTTTTTATCATCACCACCAAATAATTCAGCGGATGCCAGATTAGGGAAAAGTACGAAGGAGGATAAAAGAATCCAGCGAATCCAGCAAGCAGGCCTTGTATTCAATTTGTTCACCATTGAGAAAAATAGGGACTCCCCGAAAACGGGGCTAAGGATGGGAAAAGCCGGTCGATAACCGGAACATACGGGGATAGTGCGCCGGCAAAATAAACGGTAGCCGCAGTCGTTGTAACGACTGCGGCTACATGAGTACTATTCAGAAACCATGAAGTGGCCTCTTCTGTTATCGTGCCAGCAAGCTTCACTGCTTTCAAAACAGAAGGGTTTTTCTTCTCCATAGCTGATTGTGTGCAAACGTTTTCCATCAACACCCAAAGACATCAATTTCCTTTTGATTGCATTGGCACGTCGCTCACCGAGAGCAATGTTGTAATTGTTTGTGCCGCGCTCATCACAATGCCCTTGAATCTCAACACTTACGTTGGGACGTTTTTTCAAGTAATCCGCATTCTGCTGAAGAACGTTCATAGAACTACCTTCAATACCGTATTTATCAAATTCGAAGAATACATCACCAAGGTTTGCGGTAGATTTGAAAGGCAAAAGACGCGCTTCCTGAAGGCCTTCTTGAACCTGCGCTCCCGACTGTGATCCCGACGTCGCTCCAGCGGCAGCAGCAGCGGCATGTGATGATTCTGCACCTGCAAATCCATCTGACGTAGAGGGAGACATAGGTGTTCCATCAGCACTGAATGATCCGGTATAACCATCCGGCACATTCTGACCGGAAGCTGAACCAAAATCACGTTCGTTGCTGAGAGGAATATTTCCACCATGACCCAGGCCACTACCAGCCGTCATGTCTTCAGCTTTTGCAGCAAATCCATTCGTGTTCGTTCCGTCTGCGGCATAGTGACCGTAGTAACCATCGCCGGGCGAAGTGATGTCACCGCCATTACCAAAAGTCCTGGAACCAGGTCCGGACAAATTTCCACCGGCAGAGTCATACGTTCCATTAAAACCCTGACCCGGAATAGCATTTCCATTTGCATCCACAGCACTCTCAGTGAAAATACTGGGTTGACTGCCTTTACCCATTTCAACTTTTGGCTCTGCGGCAAAAGAATCATCCGCATCGGCAGAACCACCCGATAGAGAACCCGCATTATCATCAGCACCTTCTGCCAAGCTCGATTCAGACATAGAGCCTGCGCCACTCGCCATTTCGATTTCAGGTGGCAGTAACTTTTTAGAACAAGCTGATGTCAACACGACAGAGATGACAATAATAAATGTCTTAAGCCATTGTTTTTTACTCATAAATTTCCTTATCAGAAGATGTATTCGCGGTGTTAATATTGCTTTGTCTTATTCAAAAAGATTCTCAAGCTTATTACAAGCTGTTAAATTATCCATTTTTTATCAGACAGTTATAGGGATTCAGTTATACAATCTAATACAATTCGTAGAATAATTCAACCTTTTTAGGATTTTTTTTATTATCTACGAATTATCAAAACTTTTGATTTAAAAGGAGTAGCAGACTCAGAAAAGTTTCATCGTTGGGAAATACCTTTATTTCTCTGATTCTCCCATTTTATCATACTATAACTAATTGAATTTATTACTACTATTTACATTATTCATTAAAACTCTGCTTTTTTCAAGTTTAGTCTTCCCCTCTCCGTACATTTTTGTACAAGGAAATTCTGCTCACCATTTTTAATAACAGTCCTATTTCGGGAATGGGGACCACGAAGGTGCCGAATATTGTGCCTCATCCGAGTTGTCAGAAGGTGAAACACGTCTTGCAGTGGTTTCCCCTAGCCTCTGAATATAAATTGCAGATTTATGTCTGTCGCTCCGTGTGAATGCAATGAAACGACCGTCTGGAGACCAGGTGGGGTCCTGATTTTCATAAGGTCCGGTAGTAAACTCTTCCAGTTTATTCTCTGCCAGATCGTAAATTTTAATTTGCAATCCACTATCGGTGCGGGAAGTGAATGCGATGCGATCTCCATCGGGAGACCATGCAGGGTCATCGTTATAATTGGAATCGGACTCTATTTTTCTCAACCCGCCTTTTTCTCCCTTATTCGCATCCATGATGTATATCTGCGGTCGGGCAACTCCTGCGCGATCGGATGTAAAAACAATCTGCTTGCCATCAGGTGACCAGGAAGGGGAGGTGTCGATATTAAAATGCCAGGTCAATCGTTTGAGCTTGAAGTCATCATTCAAAACATAAATTTCTGAATTTTGGTCCTTGCTCAGAGTCAGCGCAATTTCTTTCCCATTGGGAGCCCAAACGCCTGTCGCGTTCAACCCCGGCAAACGTTGAAGATTTTTTTTGACTTTCACATCGGCACTATTGATCATCACAAGATTGGGATTTTGTAATTTGGGATTCTCGACGGATTGTTGAAACGTTGTATAAGAAATCCACTTCCCATCCGGCGACCAGTCGGGGCTGAGGTTGATGGTGTCATCCCAGGTCAATTGTTCCGCACGGTTGCCATCGAAATCCACGGCGTATAATTCTTTCACCATGTGATTTTTATTAGGCGAAAAGCGGTCCGCTTTGAGCCACTTCTTCAGGAAAACAATACGCGAATCCGCCATACCTCTTTTACCCGTCAATTGTAAAACCATCTCATCAGCAAAACGATGAATGATCCTGCGCGAATAACTGGCATCGGATTTGTACTGTTTGCCAAGCAAAAAACTTTCGTGATCGATATCAAACAAACGAAACACATAACTCACAATATTTGTGTCCACATCCAGATCCATCTGAGTCTTGACCAGCCAGCGAATCCCTTTCTGTCGCCAGGCGGGATAATCTACTTCCGTCAATCCTTCTGCACTAGCCAGCGTATCCACATCCTGTTGCAGTGAAAACAGTCCTGAAAAATTCAAATCATTTTCAAAAACGATCTTTTCTTTATCTGCCAGGCTGGCGGATTGCGGAGTCTCTGTTACAAGTCGAAAATCCGGGATGGCTACAGACATCTTGCTTCTGACAATACGTTGCATATCTATCTGCACATCTGCCTGGGACCAGGCAACTGTGGGGACCAAAATCCAGCAAATGAATAATCCTGAGAACCAATGTTTCATCACAACCTCATTTTTTGTCCAGCTTGTATTTAAAATTGATAGTTAAATGCATATTTGTCAACGCCAGTTCCTTTGGAAATTCAGAAAACGGTTCAGCATCTAAAATAGCCTGTACCGCTAACGAATCCAGTTTCCCATTGCCTGACTTTTTAGTCACTCGCGGGGGATCAATGGTGCCCGCTCTATAAATATAAAAAGATACCTGCACTTCCTTGTCTTCTGTAGCTAATGGATTTTTCCACTTTGACATGATTTTCGCCTCGACCGACTTTATATAAAGTGCCTGAAGGTTTGCCATGTCGGAACTTGAAACATTGCCCGAACCCGCTATCGAACCGCCTGAACTTTCTGGAATAACAACCGTCGTCGAAACAGAAATTTCAACTTCTCTCATCTTGCTGGAGAATTCTTTATTCGTAACGGGACTTTGAACGGGCTGAAGAATTTTCAGTTTCTGACTCGGTTTCAAGGTATCCAGATCTGCAAATTTTTGAGCCACCGAATTGAGAGCATCGGATTTATTTTCATTGAGCAAGGTCAAAGGAGCCAATTTTGGAATCTCTGCCTTTGCTAAATGATCAACAGATTTTTCCGGCTGTTTCAGAGCGTCAAGCGTATCCTTTCCAGACAAGTCTTCCAGTGCAGACAGTTTTTCCAAAGGTGACATTTCAGCAGGAGGTGCGGTTTTCAAAGGCTCGATCTTCAATGGTTCGACGGGAACAGGCGTCGATGGAATCGCTAGAGTTTCGGCCGCCTTCTCCTCACGAACCTTCTCCAAAGCTTTCAGGTTGTCGCTGAGCGGGCTGGCTCTTTTCGCCACATCCGTTTTTTTAATCTGAAGACTCGCCACTTGATCCAGCTCTTTGATCCGATTTTCATTCGGAGTGTTCTTTGTCTCAATATTGTCGAGCAGAGCCAGTGTTTTATTATCCGCTTCTTTTACTGGAGCGACTTTAGATTCCTGAATCTTGTCAACCAGCTTGGGGACCGGCTTGGCAGAAGAAGGAATCGCAACTTCTTTCTGCTCGATTGCCTTGCTTTGAAGGGCTTCCAAAGGCTTGACAACAGGCTTTACCTTCGCCAGTTTTTTAGGAGCCACTTTTTTGAGTGTGCTCATAGGTTTGACAATCGGTTGGACCTCTGCCAGCTTTTTAGGCTTCGGTGCGGGTTTAATAACCACTTGATCCGGCTGTTGTGCGGGCTTTGGAGGTGCAACCGGTTTGTCTGATATTTCGGGTGCAACCGACTTGGCGATCGCGTCAGAATCTTTTGCTTCTTCGGAAACAATCGGAGCCGTGCCCTCCGATTTTTTTATTTGCGGTGCTTCCACCAACTGCACTTCAAAAATAGATACAGGCGTGGGCGGCGGAGGCTGATACTTTGGGAGGTACAGTGCCATTGCCAAAAAGAACAAATGAAAAAAAACAGAGCCAACAAGTGCCCGGTTGATGTCCGCTGTCTGATCCAAAGTGCCCCTCATGCTCCTGAAGGTTCGGTCACCATACCTATGTTTTGAATGCCGGCTCGTTTGATCGTAGCCAGGACATGCATCACAAATCCGTAATCCAGCATCTTGTCTGCCTTCAGGTAAATTTCGCCATCTTCGTTTTCAGATTTAAATGCCTTCACTCGCTCCACCATGGCAGGCAGGGTTTCCAATTCTTCCTCACCCCAGAACATACGCTTGTTACTTTTCAAAGTAATCGTCGGAGAAGTTTTTTTGCTCTCCAGCGGGGAAATAGACTCTTTCGGCAACTGCACCTTCATCCCATGCTTCATCAACGGTGCCGTTATCATGAAGATCACCAGCAGAACCAGCATAACATCTACAAAGGGAGTCACGTTGATGTCAGACATCAAGGGTCGTCTATTACGCATTGAATTTTCCAGAGAGAAAGTTTGTCATTGTCATACAGGTCTTCATTGCAAATTCGGATCGAAGGCGACCAAATCATCCGCGGTCATCGACCAGTTTTTCTCGGTCAGATAAAGAAAATCGTTGGAGAAATCATCCATCGCACTGCTGAACAGGCGAATCTTGTCGTTCAGGTAATTGAAAAAAATAACCGCAGGAATCGCCGCAATCAAACCCGCCGCCGTAGCGATCAAAGCCTCGGCAATACCAGGAGCCACACCGCCAATGCTGGCGGCCCCTTGCGTACCAATCACGCTGAACGAATGCATGATGCCCCACACCGTTCCAAACAAACCAATGAATGGCGAGGAACTTCCCGTCGTCGCCAGAAATTCAAGACGGTGTGAAAGTTGCTCAATCTCACGATTGATCGCCTTGTTCATGGCAATGCCAATGCCTTTGAGATCAAGAGGCGTCAACATGGGAACGCCGGGAACCACCGGCTTGTTCTGGCTCTGCTTTTCTTTACGCGACAATTCCTGAAAAACATACAACTCGCGATAGCCGGTTAAAAAAATACGAGCCACCGGACTGTGCTTCATTTCTTGAGCAAATTTATTCACCTGCGTCAAATTGCGAGATTTGGAAAAGAATTCCAAAAATTCCCGATCTTGTCGACGCGAATTTTTATAGGCACTCACCTTCTGCAAAATGATCGCCCAGGATAAAACTGAAAAAATAAACAGAACCGCCAAAACCGCTTTGGCGACAGGACCCGAGTGCAGGATCAATTCGGTGACCCCCATCGACGCGCTGTTCAATCCGATTTCCACATTAACCTCTACTTTGGCCAGCAGGACCGTTGATTAAAAATGAATTCATTAACAATAAGATTTCTCGGGTTTGCAGAACTTCAACACCATTGCATACAGAGCCCGGTCTGGTTTTATTTTGAAACACGTTCAGGGAGACTGATAAAAGAGGAAATTTACGCCGAGAAAAACTCGCCGCTTCTTCGGGGGAGAACTAAAGGGAACCTCTAAAAATTGCTTCTGGCCATGAGCGGCTCTTACAAAGTAAGAGCCCGCGAGTAGCCTTAAGGTAAAATATTGAATTATTAGAGATACCCTTAAAACTATCAATAACTTCAACTACCTATAAGAATAGGAAAACCTCATTGCGATGTCAATCGTGGATTGCATTTTAATACAAAGAATTACATAAAAAAAGCAATTCATGGCATCCGGCCGTTGAAATCGGGATAGAAAAACGGATTCCGCACAGAAATTGTTGCGGATGCTGAAAAAGAGGGAACTATTTTCCAAGTTGCTCTAAAAGTGCCTCGCGCATGGCAAACAACGGTGCAGACAGTCCCGTCCACAACTCAAACTGAGCTCCCGCCTGATTGAGGAACAACTCAATGCCGGGAATCACCGTACACCCCGCCTCGCGTGCTTCTTTCAAAAGCCTCGTTTCCAACGGATTGTAAACGGAATCGAAAACAACCATGCCCGCCTTCAAAAATGATTGCGGGATCGGTGTCGCATCCACATTCGGGTTCATCCCCACCGGCGAACAGTTGATCAAAATATCGCAACTCTCCTTAACCGCCTTGCTGACCGGGATAGAACGACCGCCCAACTCCTTCGCCAGCAAATCCGCACGCTCGCGATTGGTGTTGTAGCTCACCGTCACCTGCGCGCCCAAGGCCACCACCTCATGCCCGATCGCCTTCGCCGTACCGCCCGCGCCAATGATAAGAATTTTCTTGCCCGGCAACGACGTTTTTTCCGCCAAAGCCTTCACCGCGCCGATGCCATCCGTATTCGCACCGAACCAGCCGTCCTTCGCCTTCGCCATAGTATTGACCGCGCCGATCTTCTTTGCCGCGTCCTCCACTGTCCCGGCGAGACGCGCCATATCTTCCTTGAACGGCATGGTGATGCTGAGTCCCTCGATCTCCGATTCAAAGGCCTTGAAAAATTTCTCCGCATTGTCCGCATAAAAAGGCAGATAGATGCCCGGCCAATCCATCTCCGCAAACGCACGATTATGAATCCACGGACCCATGCTCTTGGAAACAGGGTTGCCCAGAACGCCATACCATTTCGTCTCCGAAGAATGGCGATCCAAACGGTACACCTCCTGCAAACGACGCGCCGTGATCTGACCCGGAGCACTCTCCTTGCCTCTCTCCAGCGAACCGAAGGTGAGGTATCCACCCAGCAGAGGCGACAGAATGCGGCTGATCTCGCCTTTCTCACCCATGCAAAGCCCGATCATCTTGCGACCCTCTTTTTTAGCACGCCGAAGCAATTTGAAAATTTGCAGATTGTCGTTGATGTCCTGCGCGTAAGTGACGATCTTGATGATGTTGTCGCCCGGCAACTCGCACATGATCTCGTAAAAAGCCTCCACCCGATCCGGTGTCTTGCTGAAATCGTGATACGACAAAATCAATTTCGACTTGCCACGATCTCCTTCCAAAATAGGCTGAAGAAATTCCCGAGGTGTCGAAACCTCAATGTCCACATAATCCGCACCCGCCGCAATCGCCTGATGCAATACCGCCACACGGCTCGCTTCATCGCCGGAAAACTGACCACCCTCCAGCTTCGTCCGGTTCGTCACAATGCAGGGCGCATCGGCAGAAGCCAACAGCTTAGCCAGGTCGGCACCTTCAATGAGGTCCATACGCAATTCAAAAAGATCCGCCAGGGGAAGGGCACTTTCAAGATCGGCCAAAGCCTGCTCCATGCTCAACCCGGTAATAGGAACGCAAATCATAAAATCATTCGATCAAAAAAAGGTTCAAAGAAAAAAAATATCAGATACGACTTTAGCCTCTGTGCCAAAAAGATGCAAGCCCGGCGAGCGGGCCCGGCGAGCCGCCGGGGGCAATGGGCTGTGTCTTTTCCTAAAAATGACACAAACCTTGCGCCATCGCTGAACAGCTGTCATTTTGAACCTTGGCGAAGAATCTCTGCTTTTCTGTTTCACCTCCCTGAGATTGCAGGACAGAGATCCTTCACTTCGTTCAGGATGACGATTCGGGGGGTTTCTTTTTCCGTACAGGCTTGGCCCAACCACGGGACGCAACCAAAGTCAAAATGGATTGCCGCGCTCCCTAGGGTCGCTCGCAATGACGGGCAGAGAGGTTGATAGTTTTGCGCACACGCCCGCCGGCCAGCGTGACGCTGGACCCAAAATTAACCAGCAGGCTTTCCTTGCCACTTGCTTCTCACTAAAGCTGTCTTTGGATAGTTCTATTGCCCCCGGCGGCTCGCCGGGCCTGCCCGCCGGAGCGGGGTCCATTTGGGGTACATTGATTTTAAAGGAACGGTCTGTTGGATAGTTCTATTCACCGCGGGCTTGGCCCGCTCGCCCGAAAATAGTTGACCTGAACGGAGGTTTAGAGTTAGCTTTGAGGTATAAAAAAGAATATTCATTCATGACTTAAAAAATGGCTTATGAAAACACATAAAAAAACTGGCATTTCCCTTGCTTTCAGCCTTGCGCTGACCCTGTTTGCCGTCTCAATGGCGAGTGCCGAGACATTGTACATCAAGAAATCGGGAACCACGTTGTTGGCAGAAGCCACCTCCAGTGCCAAAGTAGTGGCGACCCTGAAAGCAGGTACCGCCGTTCAGGTCAAGGCCAAGTCCGGCAAGTATTATCAGGTCGCGGCTTCTGGCAGTCCTGCGGGCTGGGTGTATAAATTCAAGCTCGGTACCGAAGCACCCGGCGGTTCCGGTGGAGATGCCGATCTGTTGGGCGATTTGGGCGGACGCCAGAAAGTCGCCGCACGTGAGACCGGCTCCAGTTCCAGTATTCGCGGACTCAGCCCGGTTTCCGAGCAGTTGGCGCATAAGAAAGGTATTCCCGAGGAGAGCATCAACGCGGTCAAGGCGATGGAGAAATACACCGTGCCTGCCAGCGAGCTCAGTGGTTTCCTGAAAGAAGGCAAATTGGGAGAATACGTACAATGAAGAAAATTTCCGTTTTGCGTGTGATACTAATTTCCAGCCTGATTTTTGCGCCGTCGGCTTTTGGTTTTTCCTTTGGCGATCTCGGCAAGGCTTTGGACAAAAAAGTACAAGAAGTACAGCCGCCTGCAAAAAAACAAGCCGCTCCAGCGACGCAACAGAATGCCGAGCCACAGGGCGAGCCGAGTTTGCTTGATCTTGGCGGAGCGTTGCTGGGGACCGATCCTGAAACAACGGGACGCCTCAAGCAGGGCATACAGGGTTTGCAAAAATTACAGCCTCTGACCTTTGCCGAGGAGCAGGAAATCGGCGGCATGCTGGCGGTGGAAGTGTTCAATAAATTTGGCGGGCCTTATCACGATACCAAGCTGGAACGTTACATCAATCTCATTGGCAAGAACATGGCCGAGGTTTCTGATCGCCCGGACATTGAATATCATTTTGCTTTGCTGAATACCGAGTACCCGAACGCTTTTGCCACGCCCGGCGGATATGTCATGCTGAGCGTGGGTCTGGTGAAAATGCTTCAGAATGAAGCCCAGTTGGCGGGTGTCATCGGGCATGAGATTTCACACATCACGCGCAAGCACGCTTTGGAGGCGATTGAAGACAATCGCAAGCTTCAGGGAATCGGTTCCATTGCCACGGCCGCTTCCGGTCAAAAAGTGGATCTGCTCGATCAGCTCATCACCTTCAGTTCGCAACTGATTTTTGAAAACGGTCTCGCGCCTGAGAAGGAATACGAAGCCGACCGCGACGGAACGGAGTTTGCGTATCGTCTCGGTTACGATCCGCAAGGCTTACTGGAGTCGCTGAAAATTTTGGGGAAATCGCATTCGCAGAAGGAATCTGTTTTCAGCAAGACGCATCCCAGTTTTGAAAATCGCTATCGCAACCTGGCGAGTAAAATCGGGCGTTATCCGTCCAATACCCCTTACCCTTTACTAGAGCAGAGATTTAAATCTGTCGTGCAAATTCGTTAATGAGTCAAAATTCTATATTTCGGGATGAATTGCCCGGAGAAAAAAAGAGCATCATCAATTTGTTGATGACGGGCTATCTGGTGTCCATCACCTGTTTGGGATACATGGCCTTTTATCTGTATATTCAGATGGGGCAATTGGATCGCATTGTGCGGACGATGAACCCGCAAACGCTCAGTGTCGAGCAGATGACGGTGTTGCAGGAGAGGGTGACGCGTTCGACGGAACAATTGCAGAATGAGATGATCGGACTCGCCATCTTTGGCGGTGTGGTGTCCGTCATCGGCGCGTTTTATACTTTCAATCTGGTGATCCGCCCTTTGAACCGGATGATCGAGTACGCCAGCAGTCGGGGCAAAACTCCGATGCCGGAGTTCAAGAGCAACACCGAGTTGAAACAACTGACGACAGAAATAACTCTGCTCACCGAGCAGTTGAAGGCCGACCGTGGGTCAAACCCACTCTGACGATGCGAGAGAGAGAAAATCCATCATGCTGAAATTTATGAGCTGGTTCTCCGCGATCACCGTCCTCGGCTTCATCCTTCTCATGATCTTCGATTACAAGTAGCCGGGACTCTCAATCCACAGGCGTGCTGTTTAGCTCAGGCCGTTCAGGCGTTCGATGATCTCGCCTTTGTAGGAGCGGAAGGGATCGAGCATCAGAAAGGGTTCCTCGCTATCACTCAGGCGGAATCCGATCCAGTCGATCAGATAACCGATTTCACGTTCGGCCAGCATACGCACCAGTTCGCCGCGACCATGCGCCCGGGTCCCTTTCGGGGAGTTGGTTTGGGCCTGATCCACCGCAAGGTCGGTGCATTTTCGGGGAGCTTCGCCGTTTTCTTCCAATCCCCAGTACAGTCCCTGATTTTTGTTGAGATTGTGATATTCGAGATCGACGCTTTTCAGCCAGGGATCGTTCCATTCCAGATTTTCTTCGTTCTGAAATTCCTGGAGCATCCAGAGTTTTCCCGCCCAATCGACCCTGCCTATTAGATGTTCCGGCCCTTTCGGCAGGTCTTCCAGAATTTCTCCCCAAGCGGATAGAATCCAGTCCGTTTCCATATTTTTTCCGGCCAGTTCGGCTTTGGCTTTTTGCTGAAAGGCGTGTTGCAATTCCAGAGCCGTCGTGGTTTTCCCGTTGCGTAGCTGGATTTCCCATTTGAATTCAGGATCGCGTGAAATGGAACTCATTGCGAAAACAGAATTTGCCAGAATCCAATCGTAGGACACCGCACCCATCTCCATCAATTCCAGCATGAGCTGGGTGGTTCCCATTTTCAGAGCTGTTGCGTATTCGCTCATATTCGAATCGCCGACAAGCAGATGCACCCGGCGGTATTTGCTGGGATCGGCTAAAGGTTCGTCGCGGGTGTTGACAATGGCGCGATTGTATTGCACCCATCGGTAGAATTCGTTGGGGATGTGATCGGCACGTTGCGAAATCTGGAACTTGACGGTTTCATCATCGACGTTTTCGTGGACCGACTCTTCCCAATCGCGCATGGGATGCGGATTGCAGGCCCCGATACGACCCGCGCCGCAAAAAATTTGCCGTGTGACGAGGAAAGCCGCCAGCAGTTTGAGATTGTCGCGGTCTTCCAACTGCAAATCGCGGCTCGCCAGATAGTTTTCATGGCAACCAAAAGTGGCGTTGGTTTCGAGATCGACATTATTTTTGATGATGGAAACTTTATCCCCCCAGCCCAAGTCTTCGACCGCCGACTGGATGATTTGATCGCCGGCACGATCGTAAGCCAGCAGATCGACCAGAGTAGAGCATTCCGGCGAGGCGTATTCCAGATGTCCCATGTCGAGATAAATTCTTCCACCGTTGAAAAGGAATCCTCCATTTTCAGGTGGCTCGTCATTGGCACGGTAGTGGATGTCCAGCATCCCGATCTTCATTTTGCGGAAGATATGATCTTTGATGTGATATGCCACCTCACTGGGATCCCAATCCAGATGGGGATCCTTGACCAGAAGCCCGTATTCCGTTTCGATGCCGTATATTCTTTTTCTCATTATTTATTTACCAGGGTAATCATAGTTTTTGTGGAGCGTGTGAGCGCATCAAAGTAGCTTGTGGAGCCTGAAATAGAATATACGCTCCACAAAATCATAAGTGAGGAGTTCCAGGTTACTGAAAATAATCAGAGAACATTCTTTCCCTCAGCAAGATTACGTTAAAACATCAGGTACATAAGGGGGTAGCATTTTAGGAATCCCTAAGAGTCAGCAATCAAGCTTCCGCTTTTAAAACCTGTGATTTGCCTTGCTCGATCTGTTCTGGAGAAAGTCTTTTGTACAAGACCTTGCGTGGGCTCGTGCTGTTCAGGACTGCGGCCTCAAGGGGCCAGCGGTCAAAAGCATATTCCAGAGTCATGGGTTCTTCGTCATCTTCTCCAACACTGTGTTGTTGTCCTTCGCGCCAAAGTTCCAGAGCTTTCACAAATGCGGATTCCAGCGGCATTTCTGCGAATGCCGTTTTTTCGATTTCCTTGCCGATCCATTCTGCCACATCCGAGTTGCCAGCGATCACGGTTCCATGGTCAAACGTTTCCCAATAGCCATCATAATTGAGGCGATAAAAATTCGGTTTCCCATCTCTGTCCAATTCCGTCAAGATGAGTTGGACCAGATAGGGGGAACGCTGGAGTTCTTCAAAATTCTGTTTCAATGCGGGAGCGATTCCAAATTGCAACAGCCTGAGCAAATTGACATCGGAAGCCGAGCGGTTGAATCCTTCCATATGAGCCATTTCCAGCAGAGTCATGCGTAATCGCTCGACATCGGCAGGATGACCGAGGCCACCCATAGCGATGCGGTCATAAATTTCTGCGATTTTCCCGGGTTGCGGGGCAAAACCCAGCAATAAAACGCCTTCATTGAAAGGTACAGCAATAACGGGCTGACCCTTTTGTAATTTTTCCTGAACGTAACTATGACGGATGGCTACTTCTTCCATCAAACGAAAGGGTTCTTCAAACATAATGAGACGTTTCCTCACGTAATGATTTATCGGTGTCGGCTCCGGTCAAACTGGAGCAACTAAATAGTAATATAAAATTTATTTGCGGGAATCGTACTTCCTATCCCTGCCTCAGCCAAATGGCTATGCAACATATCATTAGATGCTGTCTTTAACGATTCGGTGTAACAAGGTTTGTTACAAACGACAAAGCAATCTATTCAATCAAAGTGGGTTCTGCTTTTAAAGGCAGAGTGAAGCGAAAGGCCGTTCCTCTTCCCCATTCGGTATCGTACCAGAAACGTCCTTGATGCAAATCTTCGATGATGTATTTGCATGACAGTAAGCCCAAACCGTTGCCGTCTTTTTTTGTCGTCAAACTTTCCTTCAACAGAAAGGGGCGTATCTCTTTCGGAATTCCTCCCCCGCGATCAATAACGCTGATTTCGAGGGTATCGCCTTTTTCTCGAAGTGATACCCGGATCGATCCACTGTCTTCCGTCACGCAACCGGCGTTGATGATCAGGTTCTGCAAAACGCGCTTGATGTCGATGGCATAACAAGCAGGATGAGGCAAAACCGCTGGCGCGTCGATGTCGATGGTTTTGCCCATCAAATTTTTATGGCAACCCAAACCCTGAACCGTGTCGCTGACCAGGTCTTCCAGATTCTCATTTCTTTTAATATAAGGGGCTTTGATTTTTTTGACTTGATTCAAACTGGCATCGAGCATGGCCATGACGGTGTCCCGAACGCCGATCACAACATCATAGCATTCCTCCGCTTCGTCCAGGCCATCACGGATCGTTTGATTTGGCCCCGATCCTTTGAGTTTATCGAACAACTCCATCAACACGATTTCAGCCAGGCCAAGCGGTGTCATATTATTTCGGACATCGTGCGCGAAGATACTCAATTTCTGCATTTCATCGACCGCTTTGTCCAGATCGTTTCGAATACGTCCGGACAGGGTACGCATCATCGCCAGCAGTGCTTTCGGTTCGGAAGCGAGAAATTGATTGAACTGTGTCTCGTCAATTTCCAGCAAGACACTGTCCCGAACCGCTTTCACTGAAGCCGAACGGGGTTTGGATTCAATGAGAGACATCTCACCCAGATATTGACCGGCTCCAAGAGAAGCGATTTGCTTGTTACCTTTGGAGACAATCAACTCGCCGGATAGAATGAGATACATTGCATTTTCAAGAGATCCTTCCTCGAACAAAACCTCACCGGTTTCCAGAGAAATCTCTTGGCAATTGGTCACAACCTTTTCCAACGTCAACCGATCGTAAAAATTCAAGAGGTCAACATTCTTCAAAAAATTTATTTTTTCGTCGGCGTCCATTTTTTAGGAATAACACAAGCCGCAAATTCAGGCAATTTATATATCCATTATTATTCGGAAATCCGTTGTAAACGTACCGCCGTTTCGATATGCCTTGTATGGGGAAACATATCTGCCAAAGCAATTTCCTCTATCCGGTAGGAACTCAATAAATTGAGGTCGCGCGCCAGAGTAGAGGGGTTGCAGGAAACGTAGATGATTTGGGCCGGGGCGTTCTCTTCGATCGCCGCGATGAATTCGGGACTACAGCCTTTGCGCGGCGGATCAATGATCAGCGTTTGCAAATCCTTCAATTTTTTGAAAGATTCCATATAACTCTCAACGGAACCTTGCCAGAATTCGCAAGAATCCAGCTTGTTCAACTCTGCATTTTTTCTCGCATCGTTGATGGAGTCGTTCGATTCGTCGATCCCGATCACACGTCGCCCGCTTTGCGCCAACCAAAGTGAGATACCGCCAGAGCCGCAATAAGCATCGACAACCAGCCCTTGCCCGGCGACCCATTTTTCGATCAACTGATAAAGCTTGAGCGTCAAACTGGAATTGATTTGCGCAAAAGAACCCAATGACAAATGAAATTGCAAATCGCCCAAACGATCGTTCAGATATTCTTGTCCCCAAAGGGTCTTGAATTTTGAACCAAAAATCGCATTCCCGGGTTTGTCGTTGATATTTTGCACAATGCCTTTGATATTGAATTTTTCGACAAATTCTCCTTCGGTCAATTTTTCAATGAATCCGAGGGGAAAGTTTCCGGGCGTTGTCACAAATCCCAGCAGAGTCTCTCCGGTAGCCGGGGATCGGCGGATGACGATATGCTTTAGAAAACCCCGTTTTTTCTTCTCGTTGTATATGGTAACGATGAATTGAAAAATACGCTTGCGCAGACTTTCCTTGATCGCGTTGATCGGCTCCACCATGACATCGCATAAAGTCGAGTCGATGACGAAGTGACTTTCTTTTTCATAAAATCCGATATTGAGATATTCTTTTCTCTGCTGAACCGGAAAAATTCCTTTATTGCGGTAACCAAAAATTTTGTCGGAGGGAATGACGGTTATTTCTGGATGCGACTCAAATTTGCCAATGCGTTTCAGATTTTCTGAAAGGGTTTCTTTTTTGTATTCGATCTGCTTGTCATAGTTCAGCCACAACAATTGACATCCCCCGCATTTTGGGAATACCTCGCACGGGGAGGTGATGCGGTCGGGTGAATTACTCAAGCGTTCGATGGTGCGCACACTGCCCCAGCGTGTCGTTGTTTTGTTGACCTCTGCATACACACGGTCGCCCGGCAATCCTTCCGGGACAAACAGGGTGTAACCTTCGTGATGCGCAATGCCATCTCCCGAAGCACCCAGAGTTTCTACAAGTAGCTCCAGCCGGGTGCCACACTTGACGGGAATCTGATATTTAATTTTTGCCATGTTTCCTTTATGAATGTTATAAATTCCACGCAACCTAACACTTGCACAGCCTTCTTAACCAAGGCGGAAAGGTATGGAGTCGGTGATCTGTATTTCAGCGGCGGTCAAAGAGGAACTGGCCGGCGTCAAAAGAGAAATGAAAATTGATGAACATCTACGCCTGAAATCTGCTGAAATCTGGAAAGGAAGTTGGTTGGGAAGAAATATCGTTCTTCTCAAAACCGGTATCGGCGGAACTAAAGCGAGACAGGCACTGACGTCTCTGCTCGAAGAATGTTCTCCCCAACTGATCCTGTCCATAGGCTACGCCGGCGGCACACTTCAGAAGCTTCAGCCTTCCAGCCTGATTTTGGCAAACAACGTTCTGGCACTCTCTTCCAACAACGAAATAAATTTCTCTCAATGCCAACCGGTTTCTGCAATCGGCCTCAACTCTGAAGTTCTTAATCGGGCAAAAGAAATCCTTTTGCAAGGGAAAGACTCTCCAAGTGAAGGTAGTATATTATCAGTAGATCAAATCGTCTACAATCCCGAAAACAAGCAAGCTCTCGGCCGGCTCTACAATGTCGTCGCTCTGGAGATGGAAACCTTTCAACTGGCACAGCTCGCTCAGGAAAAATCCATCCCCTTTCTCTCTCTGCGAGGCATCTCTGATTCGGCAGAGGAAGAGTTACTCAACGTCTCTCCCATGCTCTCGGAAAACGGCAATGTTTCTTTTCTCAAAGCGGGATGGTTCGTCCTCAGCCACCCGGGCTCGATGAAGGACCTGCTCGATCTGAAAAAACGCGCGGAACGCACCACTCAAAATCTGACCAACGCTCTAAAAAAAATACTCCAGGCAGGCGGGCCAAGCCCACTGTGAATAGAGCGGGCCAAAGACCCTTTTTATAAAATCAACATCCTCAATAGCTTCCCGCTCCGGCGGGCGTGTGCGAATAAACCCAAAAGTTCTATCGTCCGTCATCGCGAGTCGCTGAAAGCGACGTGGCGATCCATTGCAATCATTACTTTAAAATGGGTTGCCACACCCGGCGAGCCGCCGGAGAAAATTAAAGTCAAAATGGATTGCCGCACTCCCGATGGTCGCTCGCAATGACGGAGATGTGCAACGCACACCCGTTAATGACCCCTCCTTATATTTCTAGCCCATAGGGCTGAATGACGGCCAATAATAGAACCTTTGGGTTTCAGTCATTCTATTAGCACACGCCCGCCGGAGCGGGGTCCATTTAGAAACCATGAGTTTTAAGGAAACGGTCTTTCAACAGTTCTATCGCCACCGGCGGCTCGCCGGACTAGCAGGCGTTGCCTGCCTCGCCGGACCGGGGGAAAAAAATTCCTTTTTATACTCAGTTTTCCCGGCAAATTTTGACATCACTCCATTTAAAGCGTTGTAATATTGACGTCAAATCTCGGCACAGACTTTTTATAAATAAATTGGATATTTAAAAACTCCTTTATTTATATATATTTATGAAATTTTAGCGCGGTAAATATAATTTTGGCACACCACTTGCTTTAATTGGAATGAAGATTCGAACTGGTACTGCCTCCTCCAACGGATTGGAATCCTCCATTACCCAATCCGTGGCGTACCAATTATCGATGGGTCATTTTATCTCATTCCGGCTCCCCAATCTGGGGAGCCACCCACCCCCTTCTTTTGATTATTCCGCAAAGAATTTACTCCAACAATATTTAATCCCGCAGACACAAAACCCCGACCAATATCATTTCGTCCATCCCCCAATCCCCCTGTTTTCATGGAGACCAATTCATGCCAGCCAACGAAGAAAGCCGCGTGCGTTATAGCGATTTAGAAATCCCATCCTTCCCATTTTTAAAAATTTTTCAACCACTAGAAACCCACTTCAGCATGCAGAATGCCTTCTGTCTGGCCTGTTGCGCGCAATTGGCATATCAAGAACCAGAAGTAATAAAAAACAGAGTGATTGAATGGGGATTCACTGAATTTGAGTTTTATGACCGCGAAGGAACCCAGGCCTTTCTCGCCGCTAACGACGAAACCATAATAGTCGCGTTTCGAGGCACCGAGCCCCCAATTCTGGCGGACTGGATGACAGATTTTGATTTCAAACAGGTGCCCGGTCCTGCAGGGAAGGTTCATGCGGGATTTGCAAAAGCACTTTCTATTGTATGGCGGCGGATTTTAAAAAAAATAATCTCGATTCGCAGTGCTTCAGCGGTCGATCTGCAAACCATGCAACGAGGCGATGGCAAAAAGGCGGGGCCTGCGAATAGAAATGTCCCGACGTTGTGGATCACGGGTCACAGTCTGGGGGCCGCATTGGCACTGTTGGCAACCGCTGAATTGAAACTGCGGGAAGATCGGCCCGTCCGCGGCCTGTACACATTCGGTCAACCGCGTGCAGGCAATCAGGATTTTGCACATGCCTTCAATTCAGTATTTAAAGAGAGAACCTATCGTTTTGCGAACAACAACGACGTCGTCACCCGAGTCGCCCCGCGACTGCTGGGTTACAGCCACACCGGCTCGATCTATTACATAGAACACGATGGGAAAATTCGTCCCGATATCAATCGTTGGGAACAGTTTCTGGATCGATTGCAGGGCCGATTCGATGATTTCCTCGACGTCATGCACGGCAACTTGATCCCCGACGGCATCGAGGATCACAACATGGTCAAAGGTTACATTCCGGCAATCAAGAAGAATTTAGAGACAGAAATACAAGAGATGATTCAAAACGCGGCATAAAAGAAGCACCGCGAATGGATTGGCGAAAGGAATTTCTTTAAAAGAATTTCAGCCCTTGATGACATTATCAATGGCTTTCACCTGTTCCAGAAGTCCCGCCAGTCGGTCGAGAGGAAGCATGTTGGGTCCATCAGAAAGTGCCTCCTCCGGCTTGGGATGGATCTCCATGAACAAGGCATCGCAACCCGTAGCCACCGCCGCGCGGGTCATGTCCGGGACGAGCTCGCTTTGTCCTCCGCTTTTGGTTCCCTGTCCGCCCGGCAATTGCAGGCTGTGCGTGGCATCGTAGACGATGGGGTAACCGTATTCGCGCATGAAGATCAGAGAACGGAAATCGCTCACCATATTATTGTAACCAAACATAAAGCCGCGTTCCGTGATGAGGATGTTTTGCGTCCCGCTCTGTTCCAGTTTGTTCACCACATTCTTCATGTCCCAGGGAGCCAGAAACTGGCCTTTCTTGACATTCACATGGACCCCGCTCTTTGCCGCCGCAACCAGCAGATCGGTCTGCCGACACAGAAAAGCCGGTATCTGTAAAATATCGAGAACTTCTGCCGCAGGCTCGATTTGTTCGATGGAATGCACATCCGACAAAATCGGAACATCCAGTTCGTCTTTGATTTTTTTGAGAACTTTGAGGCCTTCTTCAAGGCCGGGGCCGCGAAAAGAATCCAGAGAAGATCGATTGGCCTTGTCGTAAGACGCCTTGAAAATAAAAGGAACCCCATGCGCGCGGGTGATTTCCTTCAGACTTTTAGCAAGATCGTAAGCGTGTTGAGCCGACTCGATCACACAAGGTCCGGCGATGAGCGCAATCGGCAAACCACCGCCCAGAGCAACGTTTCCGATTTTCAATTCCCGCGTTTTCAATATAAGAGACATGCTTTATAAGTTAGCCAGAGGATCACCCAGTTCACGGTTGGGCGGCTTCTCATCAGGCCAAAGAAGGTTGTAAGTTATTTCACGCGTTTGCTCAAGATCGGTAGACATCTGTATCGAAACAAAACCCTCTTCGCGCAAAGCATTGAGATCGACCGGAGCCGAATCTAACGTCGGGACAAGAATAAAATGCTTCTCGCGCATCTTTTTCTTGATATTGGTCAGGTGAACGCTCTCCGTTTTCCCATTCCGCAAAACAAAAATCAATAGATCAAAAGGCATGTACTTTAATTGCTTGAGACAATCGGCCATAGCGGTGAACGCCATGATAAAGATATACTCTTGTTTGATTTGCTTGGCCAGATGGATGCGCTCGCCCTTTTGCGGATCGATGATATAAACGGTCTTGAACTTTTCATCTACTGTCTTGTTGGTATCTGCCTGCGCATTCTTTTCCCGCATTGTTTACCCGTTGGATAGATTCTTCGTCATTAAACCAGTGTTTGTAAAAAAACCTGGATTGAGTCTACCATCAAAACCATAAGGCCGAAACTGTAAAGGCGAGGGCGTTTTCCCGCTATGATGTTCCAGACTTTGAAAAAACCATTAGGGATCAATAAAATGTCCTTCATACAGATATTCTCCGTCATCACCCTTGCGCTGATTGTTTACACCGTCCTCCTGCTAAAGTCTGAAAATTCCATTATATTTCATCCCAGCCCCTATCCCGAAGGGGATTGGGACACCTCGCAGTTTGGTCTCATGCCCGAGGAAGTGAATTTTGAAGCAGAAGATGGAACCCAACTGCACGGCTGGTACTTCCCCAAAGCCGAGGCACACGCAACCCTGCTCTGGTTCCACGGCAACGCCGGCAACATCAGCCACCGACTGGACAATATCCAGAAATGGCAACGTCTCAATATCAATATCTTCATTTTCGACTATCGAGGTTACGGCAAAAGTAAGGGCACTCCCGACGAGACCGGCATCTACCTCGATTCCCAGGCGGCCTATGATTATTTGATCCAAAAAAAGGAGATCGACCCGCGCCAACTGATTTTATTCGGGCGTTCGCTCGGTGGCATTTGCGCCGCAAAAATCGCCCGCACCCACCCGTCAGCAGGGTTGATTCTGGAATCGACCTTCACATCCGCCAAAGACATGGCAAAAGAGATATTCCCCATCCTCCCCATCGGATGGGCCCTGCGATCCCAATTGAATGCCAAAGAAAACGTCGCCCAATTGACCCTGCCCAAACTATTCCTGCACGGAACCGATGACGAAATCGTGCCCTATGCATTGGGGCAGGAATTGTATTCAGCCGCAAAGGAACCCAAAGATTTCTACAGCATCAAAGGAGCCGGACACAACGACACCTATATTGTCGGAGGCGAAACCTACCTCCAACGACTCGACCGATTCATCCATCAAACAACGGCTCCATTGAAAAAAGATTAACCCAACAAGCCCTAATTTTGTTATAGATAACAAGTCAATCGACGATGACAGATCATCTAAATCAGAAGAATCCTTTATAAAATGCCTTCCGACGCACGCATAAATATTTTAAAAAATTTAAAGAGAATCGTGATCAAAATTGGCAGTAGCGTGATCTCCCATCACGAGCCCGGCAAAGGACTCACCCAGGGCCTGAACCCTGATATGGTGCTCCATTACGCAAAAAAGATCAAAATGATCGTCGGCAAAAACTGTCAACCCGTGATCGTGTCCTCAGGAGCCATCATGGCCGGAAGAGCCCGTTTGGGACTCGACCGCGACCGGCTTTCCATACCCGAAAAACAGGCCTGCGCCTCCATCGGTCAGAGTTTTTTGATGTACACCTACGAAAAGAAACTCGAAAAACAAGGCCTCAAAGCCGCACAGATCTTATTGAGCAACGACGATCTTGGCAATCGCAAACGCTACCTCAACGCCAAGCACACCATCGAAACATTGATCGGCTACGGAGCCGTTCCCATCATCAATGAAAACGATACCGTGACCGTGGACGAGATTAAAATCGGCGACAACGACACCCTGTCCGCCACCGTCGCCAGTCTGGTAGACGCGCAAGCCCTCATCATCCTGTCCGATGTAGACGGCCTCTTCACCCGCGATCCCAGTCAACCGACACCAAAAGGTGAAGCACCCGCCGAACTCATCTCGCAGGTCGACCGCATCACCCCCGAAATCGAAAAACTGGCAGGCAAGACCACCAATCGACTCGCAGTGGGGGGAATGTACACCAAAGTCCTTTCCGCCAAAAAGACCATGAACTCCGGCATCCCCTGCTTGCTGATGAACGGACTCGATAAAAAAGCCCTTGATAAATTTTTTGCCGGGGAAGAAGTCGGGACCCTGTTCTGGTCCGACAAGAAAAAATTTGGCAGTCGCAAACACTGGATCGCACACACCCTGAAACCGCAAGGAAGCCTGTTTCTCGATGCCGGAGCCTGCAAAGCCATCGCTCAGGGAGGCAAGAGCCTGCTACCTGCCGGGATCAAAAGTATCGAAGGAAAATTTGAATTTGGAAATTGTGTGAGCCTGATCGACGAAGAACAAAAAGAAATAGGACGCGGCCTCGTCAACTACAACTCACGCGACCTGGACGAAATCAAAGGCATGAAGACATCTGCCGTGCGCACGCAGTTTCGCAATAACTTTTATGAAGAAGTCATCCACCGGGATGACCTCGCACTGATGGAATGATGTTTCAAAAATGGTGGAAAAAAGAAGCACTGAAATTTGAATGCCAGCCCGACTGCTTCAAATGCTGTTGCAAACCCGGCGTTGTTTATTTTGATAAAGACGACATCAAACGCGCCGCCGAGTTCCTCGACCTCAGCGAACAGAAATTCAAACAGACCTTTTTAAAAAAGGAAGGCCATTACTGGATGCTGGAAGTTGAAGAGAATTCGGCCTGCCTGTTCCTGACCCCGGACGGATGCAACATCCACCCCGCCAAACCCAAACAATGCAGGACCTATCCCTTCTGGCCCGAAGTCATGGAAACGAAAAACAACTGGGAACTCACCAGTGCCTTCTGCCCCGGAATGAACAAAGGCCCCGTCATCCCCACCGAGACCATCCGCCATTTGCTCAAAAACCACACCGACTGGTGGTAGAAAATTTCAATTTGAAAGACTGGAATAAAGAAGGAAGAAGAGCATAAACCTGCGCAAAATATCCTTGTTATCAAGTCTTAAAATCTACCCAAATAGACCAAAATCTAATAAAGATTCCCCCAGCACTTGACATATATTCATTTTTAACGTACGTTGTTTATAACGTGAGTTAAAAATAACGTACGTTTTAATAAATGTGCGTCGTTAGGAATAATAGTTTTCGAGGTCAAGCATGCCTAAAACTCCTAGTTTTAGAATCGCCGGAGGTTCTCCTCCCAGAAACCCCATAGAGGAAGTTGTCGGGCGAGACAAATTTGTTACCCAAATCATTGCATGTCTAGAGCATTCCAGCGTTCAAATATTGGCTCCGCGTCGATTGGGAAAAACCTGGACACTGCATTTACTCAATGCCAAGAAACCCGAAATGGTCAAGGCCAGTTACCTCGATCTCGAAAAATGTTATAGCGCACCAGATTTTCTTTTTGAAATTCTTAATACTTTAAATCTCAAGAAAAAGAAACTATGGGCAAAAACTGAAGCATTGGCACAAAAAATTGTCGTCAGCGGAGTTCAGCTCAAGGGCAACGAGCTTGCTTGGGCAGGTATCCTGACCGAAGCTTTCAAAGAGGCAAATGATTTTGAAAATATCACTTGGTTATTACTAGATGAGTTTCCCATCTTTTTGAATAACTTGATTACAAAAGATCAACCGGAAATGGCCACACAGATTTTAGATACCTTGCGTTCTTCAAGACAAGTTTATCCAAAGATTAAATTTGTTCTAACGGGTTCGATTGGTCTGCATTGGATCATCGACGAATTGGAAAAAACGGGCTGGCGCAATCCACCGAATGATCTGGAAAAAATGTTTCTGACAACCCTTGAGCCGGAAGATGGTCTTTATTTGGCAAAAGGCCTATTGAACGGAAAAGGTTTAAACATAAATCAAGCTGAAGATTTAGCAAGAGTAGCTGAGTACAATCCGTTTTATATTCAAAAACTCATATCCTGTTTTGACCTCCAGCAAAACAACGAACCTATGGAAGACTTTTGCGACCGCATCGCTCAAGACGCCAAACGCGATCCCTTTGAGCTTTTTGATCTAGACAATCGCATGGGAAGGTATTTTGGTCGCGAGGACAATCTCGCCAAACGTATTCTTGATTTATTGGCTGAAGGGAATGCGCTCAAACCAAAGGAATTTGTTCAACGACTTGAACGAAAACCTGAAGCTGTTAAGACAATTCTGGATCGTCTGGAAAAAGACGGTTACATAGAAAATTCGGACGGGAAATACCTGTTTGTATCGCAAATACTTCAACGTTGGTGGTCAAAACGAAGGGGGAATCTTTATGATTGATTTAGCAGGCAAAATTTCTGCCTTCAATCCGGGAAATATGTCCGATGAAAATTTAAAAAAACTCTGGGTGAGACGACGCAAGGAAACTGACCTCATCGTAGAAAATATCCGGCACGCCGCAATCAACCAAACCGCTCCTCCACAGCAATTGGTGATTGCCCCTCGCGGTTATGGGAAAACTCACCTGATGAGTCATGTGTACTTGGCTCTGACGGAAGACAAGTCTTTGAAAGATTGCCTCACCATAGCTCGCCTAAAAGAGGAAGAGCATGTACACAGTTATCTGGATTTTTTAAGACGAATCCTGAATGCTATCGATGATTTTCGGACCAAACAAAAGCTCCCAAAAATCGAAGGGCTCAAACAAACGGTCATTGCCATTCATGAAAATCCTGATGACTCGATGGATTCCACAGCAGAAGACGTTATCAACTCCGCTGTTGGTGAAGGCATGCTTGTGATACTCATGGAAAATTTGGGGGATATTTTTGACGGACTTGAGGAAAAAGGGCAAAGCAAGTTGAGAGCCTTTCTTCAAACATCACGAAAAATTTCATTGTTGTGCAGTGCCCAGAAGTTGTTTGAACCCATAGAATCGAGAAACTTTCCTTTTTACGGATTTTTTGAAAGAAATTATCTGGAACCTTTTGATGATTCGGAAACACTCGAACTGTTGAAAATTTTAGCGGAAATCAATAATGATTTGGATTTGGAAAACTTTCTCGATTCTCCCTTGGGAAGATCCCGTACAGCCGTTGTCTGCCAATTGACCAGCGGCAATCCTCGTTTGATTTTATTGCTCGCTCAATTTCTGAATCGTGAAAAAATGGAAGAATTGACAGGGGCTTTCATGCAACTGGTAGAAAACTGTCTCACCCCCTATTACCAAGAGCAAATGGTACGACTGTCGCCTCTGCAAAAAAGAATCATAGAAGTTCTTTGCGAAAAAGGGGACGGCAAACCTCAAACGGTTAAGGAAATTTCAAAAAATACTCTCACCACAACGCAATCAATCAGCAGTCAATTGAAAAAAATGCAGGAATTGGGAATCCTCAATTCAAATAAATACGGCCGCTTCACAAAATACGAAATGGCAGAACCATTATGGCGTGTGTCCATAGAAGCTAAAAATAATGTCGAGGGAGTCCTACCCATCGTAGTGGAATTCATTAAAATCTGGAAATCCCCTCAAGAATTATGGAACGACCTTCTCGTAGAAGGTCCCGAGTCTGGTCGGGTTTATAGCCACTTGTTCCATGCTTTCAAAAGAAATTTCGACGAATTGCCTCCTCCCATTCAAGACGAATCGGTCAAGGAAAAAATACGCGAACTCTGCGATTGCCTGCCCGACAATATAGCGCAGGCCGAAAAAATCACCTGCGCCCTCAAAGCAGTTGCCTCTATTAAAATCGGAAATCATTCTGACAAATACGGAATTTCTCATTTAAATACTTTTTTACGTTACCTTCAAGGAAGAGATACTTTCGGCAAATTGTTAGATAAAACAGAGCACTCGAGAACAGAAATAACAATCCTCGGTTTAATAATGTTCACATACACTTGGGCACATATAGGCATGTGGAATGAAGGGAAAAGCTGGGATCAAGACAATAAAGCTACTCTCGAGCTTATAAAGTTCAACATCTTAAAATTTGTACTTAGGGAAACAAATCTAAACTTATTGAAATCCATTAAAGCTGAAAGGTTTCAATTCTTAATCTATCACCAGTTGTGCCTAGAAGGTGATGAACTAAAAGCCTTTTCTTGGCTAAAAAGTACCATCAAAGAAATATACAGCGACAGCAACTTAAGAAGTATGTATGAAATCAGCCTTAAATGTGGATTCTCTACTCAAGAAAATTTACTATTCTCAAAAATTGCAGATCAGCCGACAGAATTTTTTAATGAAATTGAGTGGGTAGCTCATATTTTTTTCATAATAGCGACTAATAAAAAAGAACGTTTACCATCTTTTTTAGACTTGCTCATGAAAAATTTAAACACATACAATCAAAAAGCTCTTTTCTTGACAATCGGGCTATTTTTCCTTCAGCACGGAGATGAGGCATTGAAAATTTGGAAGAATTCCAAAAATGAAATTTTTGACGCAATCTCAAATTGGGAGAATTTTGATTTTATTAAACTTTTGATGTCACAACTAGAGGACTACGCTAACGGCGACGACTCTGCCTTGAACGATTTTCCAATTGAACTGAGAAGTGGTTTTGAAGAAACTAAAGAAAAATGTTCTAAAAAACCTGTCCCTATGGGATTCAGTTTTATTACGCCATTTGAAATTCCCAAAAAGGACAATTCTTAAATCCGTAGGATGACGTGTTTAGATACAACGAGGACATTTTGCATCAGAATAAAGATTATCTCTAGCTCACGCTAAAAGGTCATCCATTTCTGGCAAACCAATCCGTAAGGCCCGAAGTCATGGAAACGAAAAACAACTGGGAACTCACCAGTGCCTTCTGCCCCGGAATGAACAAAGGCCCCGTCATCCCCACCGACACCATTCGCCACTTGCTCAAAAACCACACCGACTGGTGGTAAGTTTTTTAAGAAAATACATTGTCTTAAAAAAATTGATTACTATTCCTACCTTGAAAAAATGAGAAAAAATCCAATTAAATTAAGGTCAAAATAGTTTTGTGCAAAAAGTAACCCATTACAAGCATTCCCAATCCAATCGCATAGGCTTGCCAGAATGAAATATGTAACTTTTCATAAAATAAAAACGGAATAAAAAATAACAAAGTAACGGGAACGGCTACAAAAATACTTTTCGCAAAAACTATCGTTGCTTGAGGGTTTTTATGCTCGCTGTACGAAAATGCAAGTGCAATCAAACTCGCTATAGGCAAGGCTAATAAGAAACCAGCGAGCTCAGGTCTTTTACCAGAGAGCCAAGAGCAAAAACTGATTATCATTGCCGCCGCAATTACTTTAACAATAAATAAGGTCATGACCATTGTTCCAGATTATTTCTAAAAACCAGCCGACTGAAATTCCCGGGCAGGAAGAGGGATTGGGTTGCTGAAAATCAACCCGATATTACGCCTTCTTCATACCAAGCGCATCAAAATTACCCAATCAACCCACACCCCTCAGAATCATCCAACATTCCCTTTATTCCTTGCGAACCAGTCGGCCAGGGCCAAGTGGGTGCATTGGTAGACGGCTTTGCCGATCCATTCGCCCAGGCGCGTGTGCATGCCGCAATAATTTTCGTCGACCTCGCCACTGCTGGCGATGACGATGCAATCAGTCCCGGTTCCCGGTGACGGTTTGCCGCTCTTCACGCTCACAACTCCCAAATCAAAAAACGCTGTGGCTTTCGCCAGTGCGGAAAGGTGCAGGGCTTCGGCACGACCACTCAGATGGGGCAGGGCGTTGCTCGCAACAATGAGGTTTACGGTTCCCAGCGGGCCAAGCCCGCTATGCAAAGAACTACCCGCATCTGCATTCGACTCGCCATGATTGTCCCGTTGATCGGACGGATCCATCTTCCAGTCCTCCGGGCTATCCGCAAGGTCGCCCGGTGAGCGGGCGTTTTCGATTCCCACGGTGACCAACGCGTGGACCCACAGCTGTCCATCGCCAATGAAAAATTCGCAGTACTCTTTCACCTCGGCTCCGGTCAGCAGACCCACTGCGTCTTTTGGAAGTTTGTGTTCTTCGATCAGATCGAAAAACATTTCCGGCATTTTGATTTCCCGCGCGCGGGTGACCTGATGGTTGAAGATGCAGGAGGTCGTCCCATCTCCACCATTGAAAGGGGCCCAGCTCAACACCGGCCACTCTGCGGGCAGATCCACGACCAAAGTACTGCCGCAGAGCCTTGTCCTGAGCGGGCTGTCACTTGGATTGTTTGAAATTTGCCGATCACTCATTTTTAAAAATCAAATCGATTTCATGGGCATGGATCGGATCCATCTTCCAATCCAACGCACTCAGGTTTTCTTCCACTTGCGATTCGTTTTTGAATCCGAGCAGGGCGGTCGCCATTGCGGGCTGGTTGACGATCCAGTTGATCGCCATTTGCGTGCAGGTTTTGCCCAATCGTTTGGCAACTTTCTTGAGCTGTTCCACCTTGTCGATATTCTTGTAATAACCCTCGCCCTTGAAGGTTCCTATGATGCCTTTGCCGCGCCAATCTTTAAATTGCGTGTTCTTATTATATTTACCAGTGAGCACGCCAGACGCCAATGGACTGTAAGCAACGATGCCGATGTTGTGTTTCAGACAATAAGGGACGATCTCTTTTTCGATCTTTCGATTGAGCAGGCTGTAGTCCGGTTGCAAAGACAGAATATCGCCGAATTTCATGATCTCGGTCATCTGCGCCACCGAGTAATTGCTGACGCCGATGTGCCGTATCTTGCCCGATGCCTTGAGCTTCTGCAGGGCTTCCATGGTTTCCTGCTGAGACGTTTCATCGTCCGGCCAATGCACCTGATACAGGTCGATCCAGTCCGTTTGCAAACGTTGTAAACTGCGTTCCACTTCCGCCAGTATGGAATCCTTTGAAGCAAGATGCTTGATCGCACCCAGCTCTTCTTTGTCCCACACCAGTCCGCATTTGGTCGCGTAGATGATTTTATCGCGAAACGGCTTGAGGGTCTTGCCGATCAATTCCTCTGAGTGTCCAAAACCGTAAACCGGAGCCGTGTCAAAAAAATTGATTCCCAGTTCATAGGCCTTGAGCATGGCCCGGCTCGATACTTCATCGCCTTCATTGCTCCAAAACGGCGCACCGCCGACACCCCAGGCACCGAAGCCCAGAACGGAGACCTGCAAACCGCTGTTGCCAAGATTTTTGTATTCCATAGATGCCATCCTTGTATAATGTAAAGTTTGAATCTGAAAGCCTTCGATACTTTTGAAAATAACATTTATTGACTGTGGCGACACGGTCAATTTTCTATTTTAAATTCTATGAAAACCCTGTTGCGCGTTCTCAGTTATCTCAAGCCCTACAGTGGCCCAGTCAGCATCACCCTTGGCCTTGCCGTGTTGACCACTCTGCTCGACATGGTCCCGCCCTGGCTCATCAAACTCGTGGTCGATCGATTGGTCGATGGCGAGGTCACAAACAGAGTTCACTGGCTCATCGTCGCATTGGTCGTCGCCTATTTTGCACGCCACTATTCCAACCATCGCAGAATTTTACTGAACAATGAGGTCGAACAGAAAATCGTCTTCGACATGCGGTCGCAGGTCTACCGCGCATTGCAGGGACTGTCACTGAACTTTTTTGAAAATCGCTCTACCGGGGAGTTGATGTCGCGCGTCAACGACGACGTGAATTATGTCGAGCGCATTTTCATCGACGGCGTCGAGCAGGCACTGACCGCAGTGTTAACCCTCGTCGGCATCACCATCATACTGTTTGCCATGCACTGGAAACTCGCACTCCTGGCCCTGTTGCCGATTCCCCTCCTCGTATACGGAGCCTGGAAATACACCCGGCGCGCGCATTCGCAATACCATGTCGTGCGCAAATCTGCCGGCAGGATGAACTCCATCCTGCAAGACACCTTGTCCGGCATCCGCGAAACTTTTTCCTTCAATCGACAGGAATATGAGATCGAACGCTTTGAAGAGCGCAGTCGCGATTACTGCAACGGTACACTGGAGGTTATGCGCCTGTGGTCCTATTACTCGCCTTCCATGATGTTTCTAGGATCACTCGGCACGGTCTTTATTTTGTGGTACGGCATCGATCTCGTGCAGGTGGGAACCATCACCGTCGGAACGCTCGTTGCCTTCATCGGCTATCTGGCATTGTTTTATACCCCCATCAACCAACTGCATTCTGTCAACCACATGTTGCAACACGCACTCGCTTCCAGCGAACGCCTGTTCGACATCATTGACCAGAAACCGCAAGTAAAAAACGCGCCGGACGCCTATCTTCCATCCACCAATGCACAGGGCCGAATCATTTTTAAAGACGTTTCCTTTTCGTACATCCCCGAAGTTTCTGTGCTGAAGAATGTTTCTTTCGACATACAACCGGGCGAACAGATCGCGCTCGCGGGCCATACGGGGAGCGGGAAATCCACCCTCATCAAATTACTCCTGCGCTTTTACGATGCCAGCACCGGACAGGTCATGCTCGACGAACATTCTGTAAAAGATATAAAACTTTCGTACCTGAGGGAGCAAGTGGGACTGGTTTCGCAGGATCCCTTTTTGTTCAATGGAACCATCGCTGAAAATATTTTATACGGAAACATTGAAGCCACTCGCGAAGCCGTCGAACGCTCAGCAATCGCCGCGGGCGCAGACGATTTCATAAAAAAACTGCCATACGGCTATGACACGCAGGTCGGCGAGCGCGGCATCAAACTGTCTGGTGGCGAAAAACATCGCATCGCCATTGCACGGGTATTCTTGAAAGACCCACCCATCATCATTCTCGACGAAGCCACCGCCTCGGTAGACACTCAAACCGAAGCAAAGATAAAAGTTGCTTTGGACACGCTCATGAAAGGCCGTACCACGCTCATCATCGCTCATCGCCTTTCCACGCTGGAGGGATGCACGCGCATTCTGGTGTTGAAAGGCGGAGTGTTGGTTGAGAGCGGCAGTCATCAGGAATTGATCGAAAGGGATTCGGAATACGCCCGCTTGTTCAAAGATCAGGTTTACCTATAGGGCAGCCGGCGAGCAGCCGGGGGCAGGCCAAGCCTGCAGTGAATAGAACTATTCAACAGACCCTTCCTTTAAAACTCACCGTTTCTAAAAAAATTTATATGAATTCAAGATTTGACCCCATAAATCATCATATAATTTTATTTAGCGGGAGGAGGTGCGGCCTTTCATGATTTTTCGATAATCCTCGCCTTCGAGTTCCAGAAACTGCGAGTTCTCGCTCAAACGTGAATAAATCCGTTCTCCCACCACGTCTGAAAGGGTCTCTTTTTCATAGGACTTCAGATACTCAACGTCTGTGGTGTTTACAAAACCTTCGGTCTTGGTTTTCTTGCGTTTCGGCAGGGCATTCTTGTAATTCGTCGTGCAAAGGGTGACTTTGTTGCCGGCGTTGTAACGGCCGGAAATCAACTGATCGAGCATATCCAAAGCCCACTCTCCTTTTTTTCCTTTGCCCAGTTCGTCGATGACCAGGACGCGTGATTCGATGAACGGTTCCAGGATCGTCTTTTCTGCTTTCTCTTCGGAATAACCCTGACGGATGTCGGAAAGCAGTTGAAAGAAATCCACGAATTTGCAAGGGATGCCAAACTTCATCACCAGATGTTTGACGATGCCGACGCAGAGATGAGTTTTTCCGGTTCCCGGATTGCCCATAAAAACGAGGCTTCCAAGAAAATCAGCCCGGCGTTTGCCAAAATCTGCCAGAAAATCATTCGCTCGTGACAAAGCCACTTTCTGCGAATTGTTCATGGGCTGATAGGTTTCCAGTGTGGCGCGGATGTATTTTCCTGGCAAACCGGATTCTGTGAGCAAATGCGCGCGCCTGCGCAGAATCTGGCATTCGCACTCTGCCATGAACGAACGGCCCTTATCGTCTTCATGAAAAATCTTACCGCTGTTGCCGCAAATCTCACATCGATAACAATCGCATATTCTGGATCGCAGATGATCTTTCACATTGGACAGGAAAACACCGGTGCCGTGACACTGCTCGCAGGTCTGATCTGCCTGAATCACGCTCATCGTGTCGATCCCTCAATCTCATCTTCGATGAATCGTTCGATTCGCCCCAGTGAAAGTCCGTGGACGGAGGAAGCCCCGTGCTTGTGCCGAAACTCGGCGACGCTTGCGGATATGGCATGACACAGTTGCCGGGCTGGAATACCGCGCGCTTCCCATTTCGATATCAAATCGTAATCGACGCCAGAGAGGGAAAGTCCCGCTCCTTTGAGGTTGAGAAAATACTGCTCCACCTCGGTCAGGTAACTGAGGTTATTTTTGTCGATCAGGCTCATAAAACAGGGAGTGATAAAATGCGAAACTAAAAATTTATATGTGTCTAGGTTTTAACGCAAAGGGCAGGAAAACGCCAGTCAAATGCACACCCGGCGCGATAAGATTTGTTTCAGGCTTTGATATCGAGGAGGGCACCGATCATTTCGTCACTGGCGCGGATGACGTTGACATTGGCTTTGAAAGCGGCTTTTGAAACCATTTGGCTCACCATTTCTTCTGCAATATCGACGTTGGAGGATTCCAGAAATCCTGAAACGATGCTACCGAATCCGCCATCACCAGGAGCTCCTGCCACGGGGCCACCGGAAGCTGAAGATTCTCCAAAGTTGTTACCGCCCTGTGCGCTGAGTCCTGAGGGGTTGTTGAAATTGGCCAGTTGAATTTGACCCAGTACCTCGTTGTTGCCACCGACATTGGCACTGACCTGACCCTGTGAATCGACGCTGATTTGTGTGGCTCCTCCGGGAACGTTGATTTCAGGAACAAGGGGTTCGCCATTCGCGTTGCTCAATCGACCGTCGGACCCGACTTTGAAACCGCCGGATCGGGTGAAGCTGGTTCCACCGCCACTGGACTGGACCTGGAAGAATCCATTGCCATTGATGGCAAGATCGAGCGGGTTGGAAGTGGGGATCAATGAGCCGGGTGTGTTGGAACGACTGATAGCGGTTACGTTGGTCCCGCCGGATTTAAGAGAGGCACTGACAACGTCACTTTTCTTGAATCCGTTGGTTTGAACATTGGCCAGATTATTGGCACTGTTTTGCAGGCGTTTGGTCGCCGCGTTCATACCCGAAAGCGCGTTAAACATTCCATCGATCAACATGAATGCCCCCTTTTTTCGATTTGTAACCGGGATACCACACTCTCAGGCTAGCACAAACTAATCAAAAATCCAACGCTACGGAACGATTTGAAATAACTGCCGTAAATTCAGGGAAATCTAAAAGGGAATGATGGACTGCAAACGCCGGATCAAATGGCTTCGGCAACAATTGCAGGGCTGACGACATAACTCATCGCCGGTATGTATTGTCGGATGAGCGGGCGCACCATCGCTGTTTCATCACATTTGTCGCTATGCAGGCAATACTTGCAATCGTTCCATACTTTCGCAGGGAGTGTTGATTTCTCTACGATCTGAAAACCGAGTTTCTGAAAAAGTGAAACGACGTAGGTGAATACAAACAGTTGTTCTTCACCGCGTTCGCGGCTACAGCCAGACTCGGCTTGTTCGATGGCTTCCAGCACCAGGGCGGTGCCAATCCCGCGTCGATAATAGCGCGGGTCTACTGCAAGAGAGCGTATTTCGATGCTTCGGTCGCCATCGGATTTCAAACTACAGGCACCGACGATCTCACCCTCTGATTCATACACGATGAAGGATCCGATATGCTTTTCGATTTCCTCCAAAGGGCGGTACAACATCTTCCCGGTTTCGGAGTAGAGTCGAATCAAATTCTGGATGGAGGCGGCGTCGCCATAGCCTGCTTTACGTAACATAATTACAAAAATACCTCGATTAAGCAGGCAACGCCTGGCGGTCAATCCGCAGTGATTTTATAATAGGTCTGCGATAAGCCAGGACTGGACCCTTGCCTACGCCGTATGCGAACATGTCCGGATCATTGCTACACATGCCCGTCGGTCACAGCATCCGGACTGGATCAACCTGTGGCGGCTAGAATCAAACGATTTCCCCCTTCTTCCAATGCCGACGCGAGTCCTCTGCCAGCGAGCTGAATCAGATCGCTGGATGTGGCCACGCCTTCACCGGGATAAACCGAAATACCCACGCTGATGGTGGGGTATTCGTAGCCCTTCAAATGCGGGTAGCGCAGAGGCCCAAGTGCAGAACGTATTTTATCTGCAAATCTTCGGGCAGAAATACCATCGGCGTTGGGCAATAAAACTATGAATTCGCCTATCTCTATACGAAAAATACTAGCATAATTGCCACACACCTCGGTAAGTATTTTTGAAAAATCCTGTAATATTTTTTCTCCCATCTCTTCGCCAAAACTTTCCAGCAGGCTGAGGAAGTAATCAATATGAATTTTCAGGCAGGACAGCGGCAGTTTGCTTTCCTTGGCCCGTGCAAATTCTTTTTTCAGGGAAGGTTCCAGCATGGAGGAATTATACACACCGGTTTGTCTGTCTGTAACCGGTTGTTTTCGCAAACGTTCTATAAGTAATATATTGCCAATGGCGATGCCGATCTTCTCGGCCATGCGCTCCAGGTAGTCGGTGCGCAGACCTTCATGAAAATGAGTTTTGCGCGCGCTTCCCAAACCGATCAACCCGACTACGTCTCCACGTACAATGATGGGAATGAGTGCTTCGGACTGAATCATCAAACGATCGCCGGGGCTGTCGAAGAGTTTGGAATCGCCCATCACTTCACTGCGTAGAATCGGTCGTTTGTCTTTACAGAAAATGTTTTCCACTACGTTTCGACACACAAAACGCAGGGTGCCATTGATGCCGTTAGGGTAACTTTCCTTCAATTTGTATTCCATGAAATGGTCGGCACCGTCGGCCAGACAGATCCGTACCAGTGCGATATCGAAACGGCTGGTGATCTCTGACTTCAATTGCTCCACCATTTGCTCCAGATTGACGGTGGTGAGGATGGACCTCTCGATTTCATACAAATGGCCGTGGATTTTCTCGTTGGTCTCGGCAACTTCAACAAGCCATTCCAACTTGCTTTTCAGATGGGCCTTATCGTCGTGGACACGTTTGATGATGCGATCAGCAATGCTCAGGGTGTTGAGCGGCTCGATGGGCAGATCGGACTCATCAATGCCTTTGATTTTATGCAAAAGCTCGGGGAATTCGTTGAAAAATTCAGGATGTTCGTTCAGGTAGATGGCTATTTGATCTTTTTTCATCCGTCGGGTTTCCTTAAAAAAGGGAATTTAGAAAATAAGGCACTCCCCAAAAACAAAAAAACAAGGAGACAGGCTTTGAATGCTCGCATTATACCAAAAAGCCTTAAAAAAACAATAACTTATGATTGTTTGGGATGCTTTTTTCAGCGACAGGGTGCTTTTTTTGGGGAAATATGCGGAAACAAGACCCGGGAGGGATGCCTGAAGGTGTGCAGGACTCTAAAAAAACATCAAGTGATTGATTTATATATAGAAATAATGCGGAATAGAAAAGAAATACAAATACAACGCGGTGCTTTTTAAAATATTATTGCTGTAGGGCTTCGCGTTCTTTCAAATAGGGACGCAGGGCCGGGGGGATGGTGATGCTACCGTCGGCGCATTGATAGTTTTCGAGCAGGGCGACGAAGAGTCGTCCGGCGGCGAGGCCGGAGCCATTGAGGGTATGCACCCATTCGGGCTTGCCGGTCTTGCGTTTGAAACGGATGTTTCCACGTCGGGCCTGATAGTCACCAAAATTGCTACAGGACGATATTTCCCTGAAACATCCCTGTGCGGGGAGCCACACTTCGAGATCGTAGGTTTTGCGGGCGGAGAATCCCATATCACCGGCACACAGCACGACGACGCGGTAATGCAGTCCGAGCTTTTGCAAAATCGATTCGGCATCAGCTACCAGCAATTCGAGTTCCGCATCCGACTGTTCGGGAGCAACGAATTTGACCAATTCCACTTTGTCAAATTGGTGCTGGCGTATCAGGCCCTGGGTGTCTTTACCGTAAGACCCGGCTTCGCGTCGGAAGCAGGGGGTGTAGGCCGTGTATTTGATGGGCAGTTCATCCTCTGCCAGCATTTCGTTGCGGTGATAATTTGTAACCGGCACTTCGGCGGTCGGGATAAGATACAGGGAATCGTCGCGCATGACGAAAAGGTCTTCTTCAAACTTTGGCAATTGTCCGGTTGCAGTCATGCTTTCTTTGTTGACAAGGAAAGGCGGGTACAGTTCCTGATAACCGTTTTCTTCGGTCTGTACATCGAGCATGAAGTTGATGAGTGCGCGTAGCAGACGGGCTCCGTCATTTTTATAAACTGCGAAACGTGCGCCGGATATTTTTGCGGCACGTTTCAAATCGAGCAAACCCAGTCCTTCAGCCAATTCGACATGGTTTTTAGGTTCGAAATCAAACTCGGGACGTTCGCCAATGACGCGCAATTCCTGGTTGCTGGACTCGTCGCGACCATCGGGGATGGCGGGGTCGGGTAAATTGGGAATGTTTAAAAGCAGGTCCCTGATCTGGTTTTCACAGTCGGAAGTCTTTTCGTCCCATTCGCCAATTTCTTGATTGATGGATTTGACTTCTGCCATCTCACTGTCCGCATTGGCACCTTCTCGTTTCAATCGACCGACATCAGCGGACAGTTTATTTTTTCTACTTTTTAGATTTTCTGAATTTTGCAGGGAATTTCTACGCTCGCTGTCCAATGCGTTTAATTTTTCAAGATCACCGGAAAAGTCTGCATTTCTCCGAGATAAAGCATGATTGACCGAGTCGGTTTCTTCGCGTATGAGTTTGATATCGAGCATTATTTTTTCTTTTTGATTCTTTTTATAAGTCCATCCACTTTTATTTTGATCAGAGATGGATAGGGATAAATTTCTTCAAGTGCCTTGAATTTTTCAAGAGCCTTTGGCAAATTGCCTTTTTCTTCGATGCAGGAGGCAAGCACAAATTCCATTTCGGGTTTGAATTTACTGTCAGGATTTTTATTCAGAATCTGGTTGTAGCGATCTTCCACTTCGGAACAACGACCCAGACTGTATAAAATCTCAAGAATTTTGAAATCCGATTCATCACTCGAAGGACTCGACGGATATTCTTCCAGCAGGGCTTCGTGTTCTGAGAGAGCCTGCTCGTAATTTTGCATTTTATAATAAATCGATGCGATACGAAACTGACGCTCGGCTTTTTTATTGAGATTATTATAACTGTTGATCAAACGCTGGTTTTCAATGATCGCCTGCTCGTAGTCTTTGAAATCGTATTCCAGCAGATCGGCAATGGATCTCTGCGCTTCCATAGCGAATTCGCCTTTGGGATTCAGATCGATCAATTCCTTGAAGTAGCCGATGGCTTTGCCGTCATCGTCCAGACTCAAATGATGAATCTCACCCAGTCGAAACAAGGCTTCTTCAACAAAATGTCCAGATTCTTTGAGTTTTAAAACGGATTTGAATAATTCTACAGAGGAGCTGTTTTGACCTTTGATCCATTCCTGGTTGGCTTTTTGGATCAACTCTTCTGCTGGATCTTCCAGACAGGAGAGGGTGAACAATAAGGCTATCAGGCACAGGAAGATGCGTGTGGGCATCTGAAAACGAGCGCGAAGGGGGATATCCATAATACCGGGTTCAATCAATCATTCATTTTCAACGGTTTCATTTCCCGCTTCATTTTCTACTTCTTCAACTTCTCCCTCTTCAACTTCTCCTTCGACCACATCACTATCACTGTCATCACTTTCAACGAGCTTTTCTACACTGACCAACCGGTTGCCTTCGTTCAGTGCTACCAGTCGCACACCTTGTGTGTTTCTTCCAATGATGGAAATTTCTTTAACATTCATCCGCACGATGTTGCCCATTGTGGTGATGGCAAGCAACTGATCGTTTTCGGTCACTTGATGAACGGCCACTACGGAACCTATCTTATCATTGCATTTGATGGTGATGATGCCCGAACCGCCACGACCTTGAACCCTATACTCTTCCAGAGAGGTGCGTTTTCCATAACCGTTTTCGGTCACGGTCAACAATTCGTTGCCAGGCTCGACCACTTCCGCGCCAACGACCTTGTCGTCACCTTTGAGCCGGATGCCGCGCACACCGCGTGCGGTACGCCCCATCGATCGTGCTTCTGCTTCTGAAAAACGGATTGAACTGCCGTTGCGGGTGGCTAATAGAATGTCGCGACCACTCTCACAGAGTTCTGCGGCAATGACGCGATCGTCTTCTTCAATCGTCAATCCGATGATGCCGCCTTGCCGTGGTTTGCTATAGGCCATGAGCGGGGTTTTCTTGACGAAGCCGCGTTCGGTAACGGAGACAACAAATTGATCTTCGCGAAAAACGCGTACATCGAGAATGCTTGCGATGCTCTCGTTGGGTTGCAGGTTCAACAAGTTGGCAATGGCCTTGCCTTTGGAAATGCGGGTGACTTCGGGAATATGAAATACCTTCAGCCAGTGCACTTTGCCAATGTTGGTGAATATGAGCAGGTAACTGTGTGTCGAGGCGACGAATAATTTTTCAACCACATCTTCGTCACGCAGATCCATGCCTTTGATGCCTTTGCCGCCGCGTCTCTGCGATTTGTAATTGTCCATGTTCTGACGCTTGATGTAGCCACTACGGGAATAGCTGACCACCACATCTTCTTCAGCGATCATGTCCTCGATATCAATGTCTTCGAGATCGCCTTCAACAATTTCTGTGCGCCGTTCGTCGCCGTATTTTTCCTTGATAGCTTTGAACTCGTCGCGGATGATCCCCAGCTTGACTTCGTCATGAGCGAGAATATTTTCACACTCTTTGATTTTTTCGACAATCACCGCCAACTCGTCGAGAATTTTTTGCCGTTCGAGTCCGGTGAGTCTTTGCAGACGCATTTCGAGAATCGCTTTGGCTTGAATTTCAGAGAGCTGAAAGTTTTCCATCAAACCTTCTTTGGCGGCGTTGGGATTCTCAGACTCACGGATCAGCTTCACCACCGCGTCCATATTGTCGATGGCGACTTTCAGACCTTCAAAGATGTGTTCCTTTTCGCGGGCTTTTCTTAAATCAAACTCCGTGCGCAGGGTAATGACTTCTTTGCGGAACAGGATGAAGGTGTGCAGGATTTCTTTGAGATTCAGTACTTGCGGTTGCTGATTGACGAGTGCGAGCAGGATGACGCCAAAGGTCTCCTGCAATTGGGTGTTTTTATAAAGGGTATTGATGACGACTTCAGACATGGTCCCTTTTTTCAATTCCAGGACCACGCGCACGCCTTCGCGATCGGACTCGTCACGCAAATCGGAAATGCCTTCGAGTTTTTTCTCGCGCACCAATGCCGCAATTTTTTCGACCATGCGCGCCTTGTTCACCTGATAAGGCAATTCGCGGATGATGAGGCGTTCACGCTCGCCATTTTTGAACGTTTCAATTTCTACTCGACCGCGAATTTTGATGATCCCGCGTCCGGTTCGATAAGCCGAGCGGATGCCGCTGGAACCGTAGATGATGCCTCGCGTCGGGAAATCCGGGCCGGGAACGATATCGATCAAATCTTCGATACTGCAATCGGGGTTGTCGATCACGTGAATGGCGGCGGTCAGTATTTCAGCCAGATTGTGCGGCGGGATATTGGTCGCCATACCGACGGCGATACCGGAAGAGCCATTGACCAGCAATTGTGGGAATACCGCTGGCAGGACAACAGGTTCTTCAAGAGATTCGTCGTAGTTGGTGGACCAGCGAACGGTGTCTTTTTCCAGATCGCGCAAGAGTTCCTGGGTGATTTCGGCCATGCGTATTTCGGTGTATCGCATGGCGGCGGCAGAGTCGCCGTCGATCGAACCAAAGTTTCCCTGTCCATCAACGATAGGATATCGTTGTGAAAAATCCTGAGCCAATCGCACGATGGTGTCGTACACAGCCGTGTCTCCGTGCGGATGATATTTACCGATCACGTCACCCACGATGCGGGCGGATTTTTTGTAGGGTTTATTGAAGACATTGCTCACTTCGTGCATGGCGAATAATACGCGCCGATGAACGGGCTTCAATCCATCTCTCACATCGGGCAGGGCTCTGCCGATGATCACGCTCATGGCGTAGTCGAGATAGGAGGTTTTCATCTCCTCATCAATATTAACTGGCTCTATCGCTGATGACATTCTTTATCCTTCCCTCCGTTCGGCGAGCCGACGGGGGTATTATGGCTTTAATTAAAACGATTGCTGGTTCTTTATGCCTGTTTGCAAATTTATAGATACACCGGAGACACTCAACAGGAGTGACTCACCATTAAATGTCGATATTTTTTGCGTCCAAAGCGTGATTTTGAATGAAATTTCGTCTCGGCTCGACATCTTCTCCCATCAAAGTCGTGAACAAAACCTCGGATGCTACCTGATCGTTGGCTTGTACTTGCAGAAGAATCCTTTTTTCCGGATTCATCGTGGTCTCCCAGAGTTGTTCCGGGTTCATTTCTCCCAAACCTTTATAACGCTGGATGTACAAACCTTTTTTGGAACTTTCCAGAATAGCGTTCAACAACTCGCGCTTGCTGTTCAAACGCAGAGTCTCGCCATTATTTGTCAACACAAATGGAGGGTGATCCATGAGGGCGACGGGTTTGTACATTTCATGAATTTTTTGCATGATGACGGATTCAAAAAATCCAACATTGATTTTGATATCAAACTCCCGACCCTGCGTCATTCCTGTGATAAAAAATTTGTAAAGCTGATTTTCTTCGCTGAATTCTATCTTGATAGAGAAATCTTTGATTTCCAGATTGAGACTGATGTTTTTTTCACCGTGGCTGGTTTTAGCATTCAAGCTGTCGGCTTCCAATTCAATGCCATAGCTCTTCAATTCGGGTTGCTCGACCAATTCTTCTCTTTTGAAACCAACGAATTCGATGGGAAGGTTCAGACCCCCTTGGTTGAACTGGTATTTCTCCCGATTTTTGTCTTCCAACTGACCATCCACTATTTTGACCACTGCGGAAAGCACGCCATCAAGAGATTCAAAATCACGGCGTTCCATGCGCACTTTTATCAAACTGTTCAATAAAGGCGCGGGGATGTTGTTTTTAACCACCTGCTCAAAACATTCCTGGAAACGGATCAGATTATTGATCACATCCACCAATGATTTTTCTTTAAAAACCTCTTCACTTCCAGAATGGCTGACTTCCATATTTTCAGCACATTTTTCGATCAGATAAGTGAAAAGCCCTTTTTCATTTTTGATATATTCTTCGCTTTTTCCTTTTTTTACTTTGTATAAAGGAGGTTGCGCAATGTACAGGTATCCGCGTTTGATCAATTCCGGCATTTGCCTGAAAAAGAAGGTCAAAAGAAGGGTTCGGATATGAGCACCGTCGACATCAGCGTCGGTCATGATAATGATTTTGTGGTAGCGAACTTTATCAACCGTGGAGTCTTTTCCAATGCCCGTTCCCAAGGCCGTAATCAGAGTCCTGATTTCATCATTACCGATCATTTTGTCGTAACGCGCTTTTTCAACGTTTAGGATCTTACCTTTGATGGGCAAAATGGCTTGAAACGAACGATTTCGACCCTGTTTGGCCGAACCACCAGCGGAATCTCCCTCTACGATATAAAGTTCGGACAAAGCGGGATCTTTTTCCGCACAGTCGGCCAGTTTCCCGGGGAGTGCACTGATCTCCAGCGCATTTTTCCTGCGCACCAGATCTTTTGCTTTTTTTGCCGCTTCGCGGGCCTGAGCGGCCGCAATGGCTTTGCCTGTAATGGCTTTGGCAATGGCCGGATTTTCTTCAAAAATCTGACCCAACTTATCATTTACAATCTGTTCAACGATGCCTTTAATGTCCGTATTGCCCAGTTTCCCTTTCGTTTGGCCCTCAAATTGAGGATCGGGAATCTTGATGCTCAACACCGCGACCAGACCTTCCCTCACATCATCACCCGTCAACGTCACGCCCGCATTTTTTAACATGTTGTTCTGCGTCGCATAGCTGTTGATGGTGCGTGTCAAAGCCGCCCGGTATCCCGTCAAATGAGTTCCACCGTCGCGTGTGTTGACATTGTTGACGTAGGTGAAGACCTCCTCGGAATAGGTGTCGTTGTACTGCATTGCCAGATCCAGATGGCAATCTTCGCGCTTGAATTCGATATGCAGGGGAAACTCATGCACGCTTTTCTTATTCTTGTTCAAACGATCGATGAAAGAAACGATGCCGCCTTCAAAGAAAAACTCATCGTGCTTGCCATCTCTCTCGTCTTTTAAATCAATGCGCACGCCTTTATTCAAAAAGGACAATTCTCTCAAGCGGTTGGCGAGAATTTCGTAGCGATAGTTCAACTCTTCAAAAATCGTAACATCCGGTTTGAAAGTGATCTTCGTCCCCGTTGCGTCCGTCTTGCCTATCTTCTCCAGAGGAGTCTGGGGCTTGCCAATTTTGTATTTTTGAACATAAACGTTGCCTTCACGTCTGATTTCGAGACTCAAATTCTCCGACAAAGCGTTCACAACAGAGACACCCACCCCATGCAAACCGGCAGATACCTGGTACGCGCTTTTCTCAAACTTTCCACCCGCATGAAGTATGGTCATCACCACTTCAGCCGCAGAAATACCTCTGTCAGTGTGCATATCAACAGGAATACCCCGACCGTTGTCTCCAACGGTCACACTGTTGTCGAGATGAATCACAACACGGATCGTGTCGCAATAACCCCCAATCGATTCGTCAATGCTGTTATCCACCAACTCGAAAACCAAATGATGCAGACCGCTCGACCCCGTTCCACCAATGTACATGGCAGGTCGTTTTCGTACAGCTTCGAGTCCTTCGAGAATCTTTATATTTCCAGAATCGTAAATCGGAGTTTGCTTTTCAGAGTCCATTAACAGTTAGTTTGATTGAGAAAATAGTAAATAAAACCCAGTAGAAACAGTAGAGCTTGTTAATACTGTGAAGAAAATTAATAAATCATTGAATTATAAAGAATAGTCTAACAGAGATCGTGTTTAAAAACCTGTTAGTAAAACGGTATGGATGGGTACTATATTAATCAGTTCCCATTATACCTTAAATCCCAAGGTTTTATTCACATTTTTTCTACAACTTATATACAGCTTATCCCCGTTCGATTTGCTTGATAATAGTCTCGATGGAATGGGATATCTCATTGTTTTCTTTTATTAAATTTGCAATCTGTCGGTAGGAGTATAAAACCGTGGTGTGATCTTTGCCGCCAAACTGTTTGCCAATTTCTGGAAGCGAAGTGGGAGTGTATTCCCGAGAAAGATACATCGCAATTTGCCGCGGCAGGGATATGTTCCGCGAGCGTTTGCTGGATTTGAGGTCGGCCACTTTCAAGTGAAAATGCGACGCAACCTTTTTCAGAATTTTAGGAACGGTGAACTGGCGATTTTTATCATAAGTGAAGTCCTTCAAGACCTCCTTAGCCAATTCCAGGGAAATTACCTTGTGCGTGAAGGAAGCGTAAGCAATGATTCTCAGCAACAGACCTTCCAATTCCCTGATATTCGTCTTGATGTTGTTGGCGATGAACAAATTGACATCATTGGGAACGATTTTATTATGAAACTCTGCCTTGTGTTCCAGAATAGCGACCTTGGTTTCCACATCCGGCAGTTTGATGTCGGTGATCAACCCCGACTCAAATCGCGAGCGCAAGCGCTCTTCAATGTCATGCATGTCTTTCGGGTAACGATCGCTCGATAGCACCACTTGCTTTTGCGATTCATAGAGGGCATTGAAAGTGAAAAAGAACTCCTCCTGCGTCCTTTCCTTGCCCGCAATGAACTGAATATCGTCTACCAGCAACACATCCAGTGGGCGGTATTTAGAACGAAATCCCGGCATGCGGTCGTTGCGCAACGATTCGATCAAATCGACGGTGAATTCTTCAGCCGTCAGATATTTAACGCGCGCGGCCGGATTTTGCTGAAGGATCGCTCCGCCGATGGCCTGCAATAAATGGGTTTTCCCCAGACCCACGCCACTGTATATGAACAATGGATTGTAGGCCCTGCCAGGATTTTTAGCGACCGCTTGAGCGGCGGCATGGGCAAATTGATTGCTGGAACCCACCACAAAATTAGCAAAGTTGAACTTGCCATCCACCGAGGGCGTCAAATTGTTCTTTTTCTCTTTTAATTCAAAAGTCGGAGCATTGACTTCAGGGCTGGAACAAACTTCGTCGAAAGACCGGGGACTTTCCTCCAACTGGCCTTCCAGAATGTATTTCACAGCCACCGCTTTTCCCACGACTTCCTTGAGAGCGGCCTGGATCAATTCAGAATAATTGTCTTCGAGGCATTTCTTGTAAAAATGGTTGGGAACTTCGACGATCAGAGTTTCAGAATCCCATTTCCGAGCCTGAGTGGGGGCAAACCATGTGGAATAGTTATCAAAATGGACCTTGGTTTTAACGTAATCGAGACAACTGTTCCAGAGTGTATCTTGGCACTTCATAGGTTTCCTGACAGCAGAATGTTGGGTGGGAGTTGCTGGGATACTATAAAACCTTCTGCAAAAAATCAACTCGAAAACAACAAGCCCGCGTCTTTTAAGCTTAAAGCCTGAAATTACAAATGCCTCTTTTTCATCCCATCGCATCTCCAGCAGGAGTCTCTCCCCCCGCGCGAAAAAAATAGTCGTTACCTTGTTTTTTTAAGACGATATTTCCTTATATTTTAATACGTTAGTGAAAAATCCCCTTGATCCCCCTGCCAAAGGATAGGAAGCCCGGTGAGTCGTAGGAGCTGGAAACGACGCAACGGTTGAAACCGATCCAATCAACCCGAGCCAGCACCCACACAGTCGACCGAGCCTGTCAAACGTTAACCAATCTTACCCGTCCACGATGCGCAGTGGACGTTTGCCTACCTGGACGAGCGAGGGAGCAATCCCTCGCTTCCCGCCTTCTTAAATTGTCCAGAGGCATCAAAATACAAAAATAACAAACAAAGCGACGAGATGAAAAGTCTCATCGCTCAGAGGGGGACGTGGTTGTGGGAGCCGCGTTCCCCTTTTATTTTTTTAAAATTTCAAACGGACTCACGATCCAATTTGAGGTGGATGCATGAATGAATGGCTATTGTTTTTATTATGCCTGGCAAGTTTCTGTCTGGGTTTTATCTGTAGCATCCTGCTTCTTGATTTCTTGCAAAGTTCGCAAACCCGCCAAAAAGTCAAAGCATCACAACCCGAAGCACCCACAAAAATAGAACCAAAGCTCCATGAAACCTGCGGCGACGATGGTTCCGACCTGCAGGCATACTGGCTCCATCACCGCAATTGAAGGGCAATTCAAAAATGAAAACTTCCATCTTCAATAACGGTCTGGTCGGATTGCATGAAGAACTCGATCGAGCCCGCGAAGACATCCGCGCGATCATTCGCAGTTCGCCCGAAGATTTGCAGGCACATCGGGTGCACTGCCTGTACGCCGCAAAAATTCTTGAAGTTTACAAAACTGTTCTGCAAGCCCGCTCACTCGATCCAGAAAAAATTCTGATCGATGCCTTGATGAGCGTGGTCCTCGTATTGAATGAAAAAGGTGAAGAACAATCTGCGGAAGTGGTGGGACGCCATCTGGAATCCATAGAAGAGAAAGCGAAGGAAAAATGGCGACGACACGGGGAAGCAAACTGGCTAACGGATACGCAAACATCCGAGCCGTCATCGAATCCTCCGCTGGAGCTTTCGGAAAAACCAGTGCCAAAGAAAAAGAAAAGCGCAAAGCCAAAGCTCTGACAGATCTTTTCTATTTTGCGCAAACCTATTTTCCGCATCACTTGACCGAGAAACCGTCGGCGATGCACCGCGAGTTGTATGCAACCTATCAGTCCATCATCCTCTTGTCCGAACAAACCGGGCAGGGCGCACGCGAAGTAAGAGCCGCACCCCGCGGCAACGCCAAGTCCACACTCAGCACATTGATATTGCCCCTCTGGTGCATTGTCGGGAAAAGGCGCCGCTTCATCGGTGTGCTTTCTGATACCACCGAACAGGCCGAAGAATTTTTAGAATCCATCAAGGCCGAGCTGGAAGCCAACGAACGATTACGGGAAGACTTTCCCGAGGCATGCACCAGAGGGCGCACCTGGCAGGCCGGACAAATCATCACCCGCTCGGGAGTGAAAATAAAATGCTGGGGGAAACGCAAACGCCTGCGCGGCGCAAGGCATGGTGCAAGACGACCCGACCTCATCATCTGTGACGATCTCGAAGACGATGAGAACATCGATTCACCCGAGCAAAGGGAAAAAGACCGCTCCTGGTTTTTCAAAGCTGTCATGAAAATTGGCGGACGCTACTCCGTCTTCATCGTGATCGGCACTTTGCTCCATTACGACTCTCTGCTCGCACGGCTGTTGCACCAGCCCGGCTGGCGCGGGAAAAAATGGCAGGCCGTGATCCAATGGTCGGCTTCGCCCCTTTGGGAACGCTGGGAAAACATCTTTATCAAAGATGGCGAAGAAACCGCCGATGCCTTCTTTGAAAAAAACAAAAAGGAAATGCTCAAGGGAGCCAAAGAACTCTGGCCCGAAGGAGAACCCTATTATTATTTGATGAAAATTCGACTGGCCGATGGGCCCGCCTATTTCGATTCCGAAAAACAGAACGAGCCCATCCATCCCTCGGAACGCCTGTTCGATGCAGAATGGTTTCAATACTGGAACGATGAAACCCTGTCCATGCAGGGTGGAATGGAAATCGATTCCGATGAGAAAATCATCGCCGCTGTCGATCCCTCGATGGGCGGGGCCTCCAGTAAAGCCGATCCCTCAGCCATTGTGGTGGCCATCGTGCGCAAGAACGGCGTTCTCGACATCCTCGAAGCCGATATCCAGAAGCGGCATCCCGACCGCATCATGGAAGATCTGTTCGCATGGTATCGAATGTACCCCATGGATAGAGTGGTCATCGAAGAAGTCCAGTTTCAGGAACTGTTCAAAGAGCATGTCCTGAGAGAAGGCGCAAAACGCGGGATGTACCTGCCCATCGAAGGCACACGCCCGCACACCGACAAAACCCTGCGTATTTCCAAACTGCAACCGCATATCAAAAACGGGTTCATACGGTTTCGTCGCAACCAGATCAGCTTGTTGAATCAGCTCAAATACTTTCCCAAAGCCGATCACGACGATGGACCCGACGCACTCGAAATGGTGTTCAGCCTGGCCAACGCACAAAGCATTCAACCACGCATCCGGCGAATTCTTTAATAAAAATTCTACAACTCGCAAGCGGGTGAGGCGTTCACCCGTCCATTCAATTTCTAACACACATTACCATGAAAATTTTCCCCTGGTTCCAAAGCAAAGCGAGCGCGACGACGCGCGCCATCACAATGATGCTTCCGTTGGGTACACCACCCATGCCGCGCATCAACTACAAAGCACTGGCAGAAGAAGGCTATTCAGGAAATACAGTGGTCTTTGCCTGCATTCGAGAAATTGCCGAAGCCTGTGCCGGGGTCGAGTGGGGTGTTTACAAAAAAATTCCCGACAGACGCAGGGAGCGCATCCACGATCATCCCGTGCTGGAGCTGTTGCGCAAACCCAATCCCTTTCAAGGCCGTTTTGAATTGTTTGAAAGTGCGGTTTCCTATCTTTATCTTTCCGGCAACATGTATATGGAATCCGTAGACAGCGGGTCAGGTCGTGACAACCCAACACCCCCGCACGAGCTATATATATTACGACCCGACCGCATCAAAATTTTACCGCACCCTGTTCACCGTGTCGGCGGATATGAATACGAAGTTGGCGGCAGAAAGCAGAAATTTTCCTCAAAACAAATTTTACATTTGAAACTTTTTAATCCGCTCAGTGACTGGTACGGGTTGTCGCCCGTGCAAGTCGCATCGCTCGCCATTGACAAATTGAACCAGGGCGACCGCTGGAACGCGGCACTATTGCAAAATTCAGCCGTCCCCTCCGGCGCACTGGTATCCAAACAAAGGTTGAGCGATGAACAGTTTCGCCGTCTGCGCGAGGAAATGCGCGAGCAATTGCAAGGCATCCGCCATGCCCGCGAACCGCTCCTGCTGGAGCAGGATCTTGATTGGAAAGAACTCGGCGTGTCGCCCAAGGACATGGACTGGATCGAAGGCCTCAAACTCAGCGCAACTCAAATCGCGCAAGTGTTCAATGTGCCGCCCGAACTCGTGGGATTGCAGGAAGCCACCTATCAAAACCGCAAGGAAGCGCGCAAAGCTTTGTACACCGAAGTGGTCTGCCCGGTGTTGAATCGACTGCGTGATGGTTTGAATCAGTGGCTGGTACCGCGCTACGGAACGGAGTGGAGACTGGAATACGACCGCGATTCGATCCCTGCTTTGGCAGAGGATCAGGAAAGCTTGTGGAATCGTGCCAATGAGTCCAGTTTTTTAACCATCAATGAAAAGCGTCGCCTCGTCGGTTATGGAGAAATTCCCGGCGGCGACTCGTTAAACATTCGCGATGCAGGAAGCGGAAAGGATCTTCACACCCATGAAAAATAATCAAAATTTGCCAGTCCAATCCGAACAGGGCATCAAATCATTTCCTTTCAAAATGGACAGCGTGCAGGCGGAAGGAAGTTTTTCTGGATACGCCGCAGTGTTTGGAAACATCGATCTGTGCGGCGACATCATCGATCCCGGTGCCTTCAAAAAAACGTTGAACGACAGTAAGGGTCGGGTTCCCCTGCTCGATCATCACGATCCGCAAAAACAAATCGGATGGAATGTGTCCGCACGTGAAGACGCACGCGGCTTGTTCGTGCAAGGCAAGCTCAACCTCGAAGTTCAGGGCGCGCGCGAAAAACACGCGCTCATGAAGCAGGCGATGGAAGTGGGAGCGCGTATGGGATTATCGATTGGCTACCGCGTCATCCGCGAAGAGCTGGATAAGAAAGATCCCAACATCCGCCGACTCAAGGAAATTCAACTGATGGAATACAGTGTCGTCACCTTTCCCATGAACCCGTCCGCGCAAGTGACCGGGGTGAAAGGGCGGCGTGATTCTCTTTATCAATTTTTATCACGGGAACTGGGACTGCCGGAAAATCAGGCCCACAGCGCGTGTGAAACACTCACTCCATTTCTACAAGCTTTGCCGGCCCAGGGTCACAAAGCAGATACGGAATGGGGAGCCGAAGATCTGGAACCGCTGAAACGGTCCCTGAACCATTTACTGCAACTGATAACGTCCTGACAAATGAATGAGGGCGAACTTAAACACAAGGAGACAGCAATGAACGAAGTGAAACAACTGGTCGAAGAAGTGAATCGCGCTTTTGTCGAACACAAAAAGAAAAACGATCAGCGTCTGCAAGAACTGGAAAAAAACGGCCACGTCGATCCTCTGTTGGAAAAACAGGTCGAACGGATTTCTGCCGAAATTCAAGGATTGAACGACATGAAAGAAAGGGTTGAGCGATTGCACACCGCTCTCAATCGACCGGGTATGGAATACACCAGCGAGCCATCCGCCGATCCTGAACGAAAAGCGCAACGCAAGGCCATGCTTCAATACATTCGCAAAGGAGAAGCCGCACTGAGTCCGCAGGAATTTAAATTGCTTTCCTCAGACAGTGATCCCGCTGGCGGATATTGGGTGGCTTCTGCCATGTCCGATCAGGTTGTGCAAAAAGTTTTTGAAACTTCTCCCATGCGCAAGATCATTGCGGTGGAAACCATCTCCGGAGACGCTCTTGAAATTCCCGAAGACATCAACGAAGCCTCCGCAGGCTGGACAGCAGAAAAAGCTTCACGACCGGAAACGGCAACACCAGACATTGGCGTACGTAGAATCCCGGTTCACGAATTGTACGCACAGCCTAAAGCAACGCAAACTTTGTTGGACGATTCGCGCATTGATATCGAGAACTGGCTGGCAAACAAGATCGCGGACAAAATTTCCCGCATGGAAAACACCGCTTTTATCAGCGGCGACGGCATCGGGAAACCACGCGGCATCCTGACTTATCCCGCTGGCACGAGCAATCCGGGTCAGGTACAGCAGATCAATTCCGGTTCGGCCTCGGCATTGACAGCCGACGGATTGCGTTCGGTCTACTACGCCTTGAAAAACCCCTACGCGGACAATGCAAGTTGGCTGTTGTCACGAAGTTCGGTCGAAGCAGTTTCAAAGTTGAAAGATTCGAGCGGACAGTATCTCTGGCAACCAGGTCTGCAAGCGGGTGAACCGCAAACGCTCATGGGCCGTCCGATCGAGCGCATGGAAGACATGCCGAACGTAGCCGCAAATTCGCTTTCAGTAGCCTTCGGTGATTGGCGGCAGGCTTACACGGCAGTGGATCGAACCGGAGTGCGCATCTTGCGCGATCCGTTCAGCGCGAAACCTTTTGTCATGTTCTACACAACCAAACGTACCGGTGGCGACGTGCTCAACTTTGAAGCCTACGTTCTCCAAAAAACCGCCGCCTAGCGAACAGCGTCCGCTGGCAATAGACCGTAATAAAAACGGTTTATTAATAGGTCGGGGCGGTGGTTGTCGCTCCGCTCCGGCGGGCAGGCAACGCCTGCAGAAAAAAAAGCGAACTGGTTCAGGCTTGTATTTTACAAGTCAGCCTTTCGTCCCGCTCCGGCGGGCAGGCAACGCCTGCAGAAAAAAAAGCGAACTGGTTCAGGCTTGTATTTTACAAGTCAACCTTTCGCCCCGCTCCGGCGGGTAGCTTTTGACTTTGTAGGGGCAGGCCCCTGTGCCTGCCCGGATTTGATTTGTCATTCTGAACGGAGTGAAAAATCTATGTTTTGACTTTTAATTGCCTACGGCGACTCGCCGGTTTGATTTTAATAATTTTTTTAACGGAGCAAAAAATATGAAAGATATGAAAAACAATATGAAAGCGGTCAATTCCATCGACCCCGATGACTACATCGCTTCAGAAAATGGGGTGAGTGCCGATTTGCAAGGTTTCGATGGTGCCATGCTCGTGTTCAGCGTCGGCACCGTAACGGACGGGACGCACACGCCAAAGATGCAGGAATCGGATGACAACGCGACCTGGAACGATGTCGCATCCAGCGATCAGGAGGGGACACTGGCAGACCTCGCCAGTGATACCAATCAACAGGTCGGCTACCTGGGCGTAAAACAGTACATCCGCGCTGTTTTGACAGTGGCAGGTGCAACCAGCGGAGCACAGGTTGCGGCTCTGATCGTTCTTGGCAAACCCCATTTGTCACCCGTGGCCTGACAGATATGGTTTGATGAGTGGAAAGGGCGTTAGATCGTCCTTTCCACTTTCAAATGAGTATGAATCCAAGATTTGACCCCAATTATTTTTCCTCCTCTCGGTAAACTCCTATGTCACTAAAATTAAAAACAGCTCCCACAGAGGGAGCGGTAACCTTGGCTGAAGCGAAAGACTACCTGCGTATTTCAGACACGCAAGACGACCTGCAAATCACCTCATTGATCCATGCATTGACCGAGCGGGCCGAGATGTGGACAGGCCGGGCATGGCTCGATCAAAGCTGGACACTTTGGCTCGATTCCTTTCCACTGTGTCCAAACGGTTATGCGAGGCAAATTGAAATTTCGCGCCCGCCCCTGCAATCGGTCACACATTTGAAGACTTACGATTCAGCAGGGGTGGGTTCGGTTCTCTCCGATTCTGCCTATCTGGTGGACACCGCGAGTGTTCCGGGGCGCATTGTTTTGCAGGAAGGTCATAGTTGGCCGAGCGGCGGCTTGCGTTCTGCAAATGCGATTGAAATCGAGTTCACGGCGGGTTACGGATCGTCCAGTGAAGTTCCTTCAGCACTGCGCGAGGGAATTCTGTTGTGGATGAAAATTCTGTTTGCGGGAAAAACCAAATTGTTTGAATCCGATGAATCGACTCCGGGTCTGGCAAATCTGCACAACACGGAAATCCCTCCACAGACGAAGGTTCTCTGGCAACCCTATCAACTCATGCGCTTGTGAGGAGAATGGATGATGTTTCAATTTTCCATGCAAAACGAAGATGCGCTCTCAATCCTTGCGGACGATCTCAACCGCAGGTTGCAGAACGTAGAGCAGGAAACGGCAAGTGCTCTGGCTGAATCCGCAGAACGACTGGCGCGTGAGCGGGTGCTCGATCTGAATCGCAAGCCGAATCCTAAAAGCGGTAATTACCACCAGTCGATCAAAGCAACGGTCGATAACAAATCTGCATTTTATATTGCGGAGCTGTCGAGCAACGTTCCCTACGCCGGGGCACTGGAGTTTGGGTTCTCTCGTAAAAAGAATTCATCCAAAACGAAAATGGGTTTTCGTGTTCTCGGTGATGCGGCGGAAGAAGCGGTCAACGAAACCGACCGTATTTTCACTGAAATATTCAAAAGACAATCTGATTAGGAGACCACCATGCAGGAATGCAACGGACATTGTCCAGAACTAAAAGGGGTTCGGGTATGACAGATTACGCGCAGTTGGCAGAGGCGATACGAACCACCTTGCTTGCAGATTCTTATCTGGGAAATGTTGCAAATATCAAAACCATCGAAACACACAAACGCGGATTCTCCATACAGGAAAATCGCGATGCTCTGTTTTTTGGTGAAGTCGATCTGCCAGCGATAGCGATCGTTCCAAACTCTGGCCCGAAAGAATCGGTTCTCAGTACTACCAACGAGCAGCTCGAAACGATCAAGGCTCAAGTCATAGCGGTGAGCAAGGATCGCGACGCGCAAGCCGGTCTCACGGCACATCTCAGCATTGTAGAGAATATAGAATCGGTGCTGGAAAAGCAGAGGAGTTCGACACAAGACCTGGGGCTGGATGCCTTTGTGCGTCGGGTCGTGACAACGCAGGAACAATTGAAGAAAGGCGAATTTTATTATTTTGTATCGACGACAACAGCGGCAGTCGAATTGACGGCTACATTTTAGAATTACCAGCAGATTCAATCCAGCCCACCCAATCAATCTTGAAAGCGAAATCATTCGCCTCTATTCACAGGAGATATTTAAATGACCAGCAAGCGTATATCCTCCGGCTGGCGCGCGTTTTCCACCGGGCAGGAATCTGTCTATGGAAGCCCTGCCACCGTGACGACGGCCCTTAATTTTGAAGGGGCTCCGACTGATATCGAACCGAACGAGATGCAGACTGACGAAAAAGAAATCACCGGATTCGTCGAAGCCACGCAACACGAAACCCTCAACTGGAAGCTCGAAGGCCATCACAAGCAGAGAGCCATGCCGCACAATCTGGCGATCTTTCTGGGATTGGTCATGGGTCAGGTGACGAGCGATCAGCCGGATGTTGGCAACGATCCTGATGTCTACCGTCACTATATCGAACGCGATCTGGTCAGCGCGGCGATGAAGTCCGTGACGCTTGTCGAGTTTGATGGTGTCGCCCAAAAACAATTTCCCGGCATTTTTGGCAAGTCGGTGAAAATTTCCGGCGAGCGCGGTCAATTCCTCAAACTCGATGCCAGTTTCGGCGGCATGGGCAAAGAGCAGGCCAGTGCGGTATCGAAGCCCTCCACGGTGGCGGAATCGTATTTGCGTTATGGCGATGTAGAGTTCACACGCGGTGGTGCCCTCAGTGGTTCCGTGTCAGGTGGCGACCTTGCCGTTGGTTCCAGTCCCACTTCATTCAAAGGCGTATTGAGGAGTTTTGAATATGCCATCAACGCCGAACCTGTTTCTTTGTATGAGATGGGTGACAATACGGGTTACGTGACGCGGGCCGAGCGGGGCGAACGCTGGAAGCAGGAATTGTCCGCCGTGTTTGAAATGGCCGACGACACGCACAAGACGGGATTGATCTCCGGTTCAGAGTACGTGCTGAGCATCCCCATCACAGGCGGAGTGATCGCAGGCGGTTCGGGTAATTTGAATTATGAAGCCCATTTCATTTTTCCCAAGGTCGTGTATCGCGAAGCCAAAAAAGCGGTGGAAGGTTCCATCGTGATTGTGAATGGCGGATTCCAGGTGCTGGAAGATGCGACTTACGGTTCGGTGATTGTGAAAATTCAAAACAAACAAAGTTCGTATCTTGTTTAACAAGGGCAAAGGAGAGCTGAATCATGGCGGTTGGATTTTATTACCCGAATAAGTCAGCACCCACCGCCCAGTGGGTTCCATCGACACAACCTGTTTTTCCATTGCAGGAAACGGTGGACTATCCCTACCAGCTCAAGGGCGAAACCGCTGGCGGGGCCTTGTATGTTCAAGAGAAGGGTCCATTAACAAAGACCGTTGAATTGAACTTTGCACGCATGACGGAGGCCGATAGAGATTCCGCTCTGGCTTTTTTCAGTGCCGTGAAAAAATCATTTCTCAGCTTCGAATACGAAAGTCCTTCCGGCATTCTGGAAACCGTGCGCTGGATGAATGCGTTTGAATTCCAGCATGTCGTGCAGGGCAAGTATTCGGCAACGATCCAGTTGCGCAAGGAAGTATGAGACAGGGCGAGTTGTTGCAACGATCAGGTGGTCTTGTGAAATATAAATCGGATGGAGAATATTTATATGATTGATTGGAAGCAGGCCCGGCCTGCGGATTTTGATTGCTCCTTTGAGGGTGAAGACATCACCGAGACCGGAACGCATATTCAGATTCCGGTGCGTGTCCTGCATCGTGAATCGGGCGAAACGGCATTCACCCGGGCGATTCCGATCCGTGCGGATTTTTATCGCGAGTTGAAAAAACAACCGGATCATTTGCAGGCACTGGTCAAAATAGTGAATCGACGTTGCAGGGAAATGCTGTTGCAGAAAATCACAAAAGACGCGATGGAGATCGCCGACAAAGTGGATTTGATCCAGATGGATTCCCGGTCCATTCAGTGAAGGGTTCTCCACTCAGCCTGTAAACCGTTTAATCGGAAGGAAGAAAAATATTTTGAAAATCATCATGCTCAAAGAACAGCACGCGGCGGTCGATGGAATCCGCGTGAAAATTTATCCAGAAGGCAGTGTTTATTCCGTGCCACGAGATTTGACAGAAGAACTGGCGCAAATTTTTCTGCGTGAAAAATGGGCCAAAGAAATTCAGAAAAATACAAAAACAAAAAATCCGGCGGTCAGAAAAAGTTTGTCATCTGCGCCCGAAAATAAATCTGCTTAGAAAGGAGGGCAACATGCCCATTCACGTCAATCCCCCCACGCGCAACATACGCATACCCGTGGGTGAAAATCAGATCATCCTCAAGCTTCGCAATTACACCGCACCCGAATACAGCCAGTTCATGCGCGCGCGTTACGAAATAAAAAAAGGCAACCGGTTCACCGACAAGTCGCATGAAGCGCGCATTCAGTTTGTCGATCTTTTGCTGGTGGATGTCTGTGCAGAGGATGCAGAGGGCAACAAAGACACAGTGGTCTTCAGCGATCCAGCGGATGGGCAAACGCGCGAGTTGACGGCGCAGGTTCCCGACTGGAAGTCACACCTCAATCCGTCCTGGAAAATATCAGCGGCGATGGAGCTGGAAGGTCAGTCTGCTGAATTGGAGCATGACTCCCTAAAAAACTGATGGACTATCTCCAGGTCAATGCGCCGGGGCTGGAGGTAGAGTACGAAGATTTTTTGAGTCGGGTGGAACTGGAATGTGAAGACCCGGAATGGAATGCTAAAAATCACCCGGCGCAAAAAATACTGGACCGATTTTCACCAATGTTCAAACTGTGGGTGAGCGATCTGGAAAGAGTGTCCTTGTGGAAATGTGCGGGCTACCCACTGGCCAGAGAAGATTTGGAACCGCTCGACTGGTCGGCACTCGCTGTACTGGAATCTGTCAGAAGAAATCCAGCCCGACCCGATCCATAGCGGGAAACATCCCGGTTATTACCGGGAAAACCCGCATTGGAACAGGTCTAAGCACGATCGCTGATTTCTTGTTTGCATCCGTAACAGGGGATCAAAGCCATGGCAGAATTTATTCGCAGTATCATAACACAAACCACATTCACACCGGGAGCGTTCTATGCCAGTTTCTACATCAGCAATGGCGTCGGCCAAAATACGAATCGAGTTCGACGACCGCTTTACCAGGGAATCGCAAAAAGCATTGGAAAATTTCAGAAAAAATTATCAACAGATGTTCAAAGAATTTCAGGCGAATGCTTCGAAAGAAAGTGGTTTTAACAGCTTCTCACAAGGACTGGGTGTTGTTAGTGCTGGTTTAGCGGCGGGTGCGGCTAATGTGGTTACGAAATTGACGGATAAAGGAATCGGGCAATTGCTTAAAGAGGCCTTTACATCCAATGCGGAAAAGATAAAAGAAATAGACCGCCTGAATCTGGAAATATATGAAAGGGAACAAGGCATCACAGCGCAGAGAATCGCGGACATCGAAAAAATAACCAATAAGAAAAATGAGGAATTACGGGTTCAATCGGAGATCACGACAGCTATGGACCGGGTTGTCACGAAGACAAAAGAAATTTCCGATATCCAATCAACGATCCAGGCAATAGAAATATCCGTTTTTCTGAAAAATAGCGAGCGGGTGGTAGCGGAAGCTCTGCAATTGTATTCCGGCCTGCGATCAATATTCAGCACACCGCTTTATCAGGAAGTAAGGATCAGGCCCGTGCTGGATGGATCGGGCGGGTCAAGCTCTGGCGATATCGGGCAAAATCCGGGTGGATTTTATACCTCCGTTTCGAGCCGGATCGGGGCGACGCGTCTGGCCAAGGGCGCGGACTTCATTCCCTATGATGATTTTCCCGCGAGCCTGCACCGGGGCGAGGCGGTTCTGCCTGCGGATGTGGCGGATCGCTATCGCAAGGGTGCGGTCGCTGGCAACATAACGATTGATAAATTCAATGTGGTCATCAGTGGTGACAACAAACGGCCGGAAGATCTGGCACGTGATTTGTATTTCCACTTGAAACGCATCGGACAGCATATCGAAGCCAGCGTGTTCTAGATTTTGACAAGCTGGTAGGCGGCTCTGCCTGCCATTTCAAATTTTAGCAGTCATTAAATCACCGTAAAACTCACCTGTTTCCCCTCTCATTTCTCACCCATACTCACCCACCCATTATTATGCGAACAGATTTTACAGCACTCAATGAAACAGTGATCGCATCGCCGACCAAAACTCCGGTGACTTTGATGCTACTGCAATGGCCGGCGCAACCGCTGGGGGCCTCGGCATTGACGTTGCGCTTGTGTGACAGGGCCGGGATCAATATTGAAGGAACCGTCTGGTATCACTTGATGGAGTCTTCCGGTGCGCTGGAGCAATTGGTCGATTCTGCCATGGCAGAATCGGGGGCCAATGGCAGTACCAACATCGCGGTCATCAATCATCCGACCGATTTGTTTTCTCCGGCAAAACCGTTCTCACATATCTTTCGGCAATACCGACCGGAAGCGGGGCTGGTCACGCTTTATCAATGGTACGAGGGTGAGGGGATGACTTCAGCAGATCTGACCCCTCTGTTCGTGGGTCGGCCAACGGACCCGATTTCATTCGATGAAAACAGATGCTCCTTCAACGTCGTCGATGTGGCGACGGATTATGGTGAGCAAAAGCTCGGCACTTTGATCAATCTTACTGATTACCCACTCGCCCCTGAAGCGTCGATTGGCAAGATGAAGCCAATTGTGATCGGTGCGGTTCTCAGTGCCCCGGCGATCCCGCTTCGCAAAGTATTGGAGACGCGGGTCAAGTCGGTGGTGCAAAAGGGAGGATCATTGGTCAATGTGATGGACACGACGGGGTTCCCCGCAGTGGGAACGATCATCATCAATGACGATGAAATCACTTATACAAGTAAGAACGCGACGCAGTTTTTGGGATGCACGGGCATCAACGAATTCCATTATGCCGACGACGTGGTACTGGAAAAGGTAACAGGGCATCGTTATTTATTGAGCGATCCAGCTTACCCGATCCAGAGCATCGGCGCGGTCAAGGCGGGCGGGCATCTGACCGACCCGGCGGATTACTCGATCGATCTGGCCAATGGCGAAGTGGTCTTCCCGGACAAGCCAAAGAAAACCGATTCTATCGACACCAAGTTTTTGCAGGCACAAATGGACGCGATTGCTTCAGCAAACAACGCCACCGATCCCGGCAATGCCTACATCCCCAACAGTCCCGCGACCTATGCCAAGCTCAATCAAAGCGCGACTCCGCTGGCTCTCAAGCAAACGGATGACTTGCCCAATGTCGGTGAGATCGCAAGTGTGCTGGTGCGGGTCGAGCATTTCATGGAAGAAAAATTATCGAGCGATTCGTTGACTGTCGAGATTCCCGGAGTGGGTGAGTTGGGAACGCTACCGCCTCCAGCAATGGACGATCTCGCCGTGGTGACGGGCGACGTAGACATCACTCATGACACTTTGATCGGATCGCTGGCTTTCCCCATCAATCCCAGTGGTGGCGGGGCAGGCCATGTTCACAACGTATCCACGCCCGGTACGACAGAAGATCAGAACGAAACCACGACACCGAAACTGACATCAACAACGATTCCCGCCTGGGCAGGAACAAAACTTGAAACTGTTACTTTGACCTTTCCCCCTTTAGTAGGGAGCCCTCCGCAGAGCTACACCTACACGCTTGATCTGGTGGGCGATATCACAGGTTTTGTGACGGGCAAGCGCGTGCGTGCTTATCTGGAGGGAGTGGAAATTTACCATTGGTTTGAAGGAACGGTGATCACCAATTTAACGTCGCTATATAAAAGCGGCACGCCATCGGACAGTGTAGACATTGATGTGACTTACACAATTTCTCCGGTTGAGAGTATTGGCCAAACCGGACGTTTTGACATTCAGTCACAGATTGTGCGGACGGTGGATATAGGAGGCTCGGATATCACGGACTCGCAACTCGACGCATTGGACACCGAACAGACGGGTGCGCTTGAAACCACAACAGGAACCCCGGCCCTCAATACGACCAGCGAAAAAGCCACAAAAACGGTGGTGAAGCATTTTGATATCACCAGCACGGTCAATGGCGATTGGGGCTGGTTCAAGGACAAAGAAATCCATGTGCTGTACAACGGCACTTCGGACGGTCGAACAGCTTTTATTATTCACATGGCTTTTGAAATCGAATACGCGCGCCGACGTGTGAGCTTCACCGATGAAATCAGCGCGGATGTGAACGGTGTGATCGACGATGCGAGCGGGAGCGTGACAGGCACGTCATCGGCTTTGATCGAACGTCCCGATCATGTTTACAAATGGTCGGTGTTGATGGGTCTTCTAAAAACCACTTCTGAAATTGACAGCACATCTTTCACCAGTGCGGGATCGTTTTACACGACGCAGGCGGGTGGCTACGCCTTGGCGGGTATCGTGCAAAGCCAAAGCGCGTGGCGGGATTTGTGGCGCGAGTGGGGGCGTTCTTGCCGTTCTTCGTTTTATTGGGATCTGGGCAAGGCGAAGATTCTAATTCGACCGCTCAACCGGGTGGACCTTGCTACGACTTACGATCAGGCGATTGATCCCGACGATCTGCGCCTGGACAGTGACAAGCGTTTGATCTTCAAAACTGAGCGCGGTGCGTCACGCAACATCGTCAATGCCATCGATCTGAAATACCAGAAAAACTGGAGCGGTGGCGAGACCGAACCTTATTCAGGTATCGTTTCAATCAGTGATGAGGAGTCTATAACGCGCTATGACAGACGCGAGGATGCCAGCCGATTCCAGTTTGACTGGGTGCGTGAGCAGGCAATGGCTGAAGACCTTGCGGAATTTTATCTCGAAGAATATGCCGAGCCGCTGGATGTTTACGACTTTGAATTGTTCCTGCCTTATATGGCTCTGGAGCGCGGTGACATCATTCGTCTGAATCCGCCGTCACACGATCTGGACAACGTTCTTTGTGTGGTGCTCGGTGTGGGCCGGGTTTTCGGATCGGGCAAGGAAGGACGCATGGATTCGATACCGGTTACAGCGCGCGCGATGCGTGGATCGTATGCGGTCACGGGTGGGTTTGGTGTGGCTCCATTCGGAGTGAGTGGTTTTGGCGGCGTGGCAAAAATTTAATTTATTGAGGCGAAAATAAAATGGCAGACACATTCACAGATAATTTTAATCTCACCAAACCCGAGGCGGGTAAGGTCAGTTGGGATACAGACTACGCGGCCCTTGCTGATTTGATCGACTCGCGTTTTATGATGGCCGGAAAAAACGCAATCATAAACGGAGCATGCCAGGTCGCGCAAAGACCAGCCCCAAATATCAGCGGGTCTTACCAGTATGGCAAGGTTGACCGAATTGCGGCGAAGGCAGATGGGACACCGACAGCGGGGACGATCAGTCAATCCGAAACTACATTGCTGGGGTCGAGCGGTTATGCCTCTCATTTAAGCGGAGTATCCACAGGCGCGGGTGGGGCGATGTATTGGCGGTATCGGATCGAGTCGCGGGACGTCCAGCGTTTTATAAGTCAGGCCGGGATATTTTCTGCGAAGGTTTATCACAACGTTGGGTCGGCGCAAAATTTCACGATCACGATCAACAAGGCAAATGCAAAAGACGATTTTTCGGCAGTCACTTTGATCTCCGCGTCGGGGAATTTGAGCGTTGAGGATGCGACGGAGACGGCGATAGAATTCGCCGTTGCTGACTTGGCGAGTTGCGGCAATGGGATTGAGATCATCGTCAAATGTGATTGTGGTGCTGTAACGACAAAGGATTTTTATTTGGCCGATTTGCAATTTGAAAAAGGGAATGTGGCGACCGAGCTAGAGCCACGGCCGATTGCTTTGGAATTCGCAATGTGTCAGCGGTATTACCAGCAATACGGCGAGGGGTCCAACGAAATGCTCGGGACCTCGGCGGTTCATAGCGCAACCACAGCTTTTGTGATCATCCCATTCCAAACCACTATGCGTACCACGCCGACAGTGACATACGACTCGACACTGTCAAACTATCTTGTTCGCATTTCAGGCAGTAGCCAAACCCCAACCTCACTTAATAATGACGTCATCACCCCAAGGACAATGAGTATAAACATTGGCATAACAGGAGGAACGGTGGGTGATTGTTGTTTTATGTATTCGCCCCCTGCGGATGGGATCAGTGGTCTTATTAAGTTAAGCGCAGAGCTATAAGAGAGGATATCAAAAATGTCAAAGTACAAAATAATCAATGCCCCCAATATTTTGAATACAGAAACAGGCGCGCAAATTCCCAACGATCCAGCAAATGCGGACTGGCAAGAATATCAGGAATGGTTGACCGATCCCGCAAATACTCCCGATCCTGCTGATGCGGTCGTAGTGACAGCGGATATGATTAAAACGGAAGCGCGTCGGCGTATCCTTGAGAAATATCCCGAATGGAAACAGGCGAATCTGACCGCGCGCATGGTGGAGCTGAACAAGATCCGTGCCAGTGTGGGCAGTTGGACCGCTGGCGAGCAGATGGAGGTCGATGCCATCCAGTCGGCCTGGGATTGGGTCAAGTCCGTGCGTTCCGCATCCGATGCGCTGGAGCTGATCCTGCCGGTGGATTATCAGGACAACAGCTATTGGCCTGCGTTCTAAAATAGAGAAAGGTTGCAAACAATGACGGTATCGAGAGAAGAATTGGACGCGATTTTAGAGCGTCATGTCAAGTCGATCAAAGAGCATATCAGCGACAAGCTTGACCCGATCAGCGAAAATTTGCAGGGACACAGCGCAACCTTGTACGGCAAGGATGGTCGCAACGGACTGGTCGGCGATGTGACAACGATCAAAACAACGGGACTGGCCTTCAAGTGGATTGCGGGCTCGGGTTTCTTTGCGGGAATTTCAAAATGGATTCACGAATTTTATAAATGAGCGGGAGGGCAGTGAATCGGGTGGGGCGGATTTTGTCGGTCGTTACTTTTGGAAAGTTTCGATGACATCTTTGATGTCCTGCACGATGGTTTTGATGTTGAAGGGTTTAGTGATCATCGCGTTCATTCCGGCATTGAGGTAGCGTTGTCGATCTTCTTCGGAGGTGTTGGCGGTGAGGGCAATGATGGGGATGGGTGTTTTTTCGGGATGCTCGCCTTCATATTTTCTGATTTCGCGGGTGGAATCTATGCCCCCCATGACCGGCATTTGCACGTCCATCAAAATGACATCGAAAGTTCCCGCTTTGTAGGTCTCAAAGGCTTGCAAACCGTCTTCAGCGGTGGTGACGTTGTGACCGCGCCGGGTGAGAAGCTTGACGCCGAGAGACAGGTTCATGGCGGTGTCGTCTGCCAGCAGAATATTTAAAATATCATTCATCCCTTTATTATACAAAGTGTTGTATTAAATGTGAATGAAAAATTTAAATTGGGGTGGTTTTTCTATAACATTGTCTTTCGCAGTTTATTTTAAAGCTTCTTTTACAGTTCTTTCCAGGCTCCTATGATGCGTCCGACGATGGGGTCGGGCTCTTCTGCCAGATTGATGATCTGCACTTCGGAGATGGGATTAATGGGCCGCAGGATGAGCAGTTCTTTATGGACCTCCAGGTATTTTGCGGTCAATCCTTCCTGATAGTAGATGGCGAATATTTTATTTTTCTGGATGCTTTTGTCGTCGCGATCGATCACCACAATATCGCCAGAATGCAACATGGGCTCCATCGACTGTCCATCGACCCGGCTCGCAACCAGGTTACTGCGTTTGCCAGCGGCGCGGATGTGGAGCAGGACATAGTCTTCGACATTGTCTTCCTGAATGATGGGCTGACCGGCGGCGATGAACGAATCGGTGAGCGGGATGGAGACATAGTCCTCGGCAGAAATTTTGGGCGTCGTCCGCGTGCTGGTGGATTTGAAAACCTTGAGTTCTGGAACCGGGGCATGCTGTTGCTCGGTGATGAAAAAATACTGCGGCAAAACATCCAAAGCCTGTGCGAGTGCCGCAATTTCCTTTGTGGATAAAGGCCAGGCTCCCTCTTCGATCAAGTCGTAAAGGGTCAAACTCAATCCCATTTTTTCTGCAAGTTGTTCGCGGCTCCAGCCTTTATTTTTCCGAAAAAAAACAATATTTTTTACCACCGTTTTTAACAGGGTCGTTTTTTTGACCTGCCCCGCCACCAGCCATTGCAGGTTGACGCCCGAGTGCCGGGCAATCTTTTCCAGTGTGGCGGAGCCGGGAGCGCGACGGCGCGAGATGGATTTTTGCATGGCGGGATAGTTCAGGCCGCAGTCCTTGCAGAAATCGACCAGCGATTGCTTTCCCTTCAGAGACTCTATTCGATTGAGAATGTTTTCTTCGTCGTTCAAGGCAAGGGCACCCCTGTATTATTTTCGCTTAATTTTCGCTTTTTGGTTGACAGTAAGAGAATTTTGTCCGATATTGATATTCGGAAGTAGACAAATGGCTTTTATTTTCAGATCGGGTTCATGGTCTCACAAATTCAAACGGAGTGACTTCCGTTCTTTGGTTAATGTTCAGAATAGGGGAAGGATTATGATCAAGCAATTAAAAATTGAGGGTTTTAAAGATCAGTGGAGAGATATCTGTTTGACGGGTCTCGATTTGTTCACATCGGACAATGTCAATGGCGTCGGTAAATCTGCGGTTCTGGAATCGTTCAAGCTGGCGGTTCTGGGCGAGCTTCCGGGTCGGGCCAAAAATCTGGATGACATCATGAAGTTCACTTCTCACGATGAGATGAGTGTGGGGGCGGAATACGACGATGGAACGCGGTCGGTGTGTTTCAAACGAAAGTTTTACCGGGAAGGCAAGCAGGGCGAGCGACGTCCGGTTTTGATCGATCGGGTGGCTTTGAAATATGAGGAAGGCAATCACTGGATTCTGCAAAACATTGGTGCGGCTTCGATTGGTTTTGATCCGAATGAATTTTTGAACATGAGCGGGCCCAAAAAACTGCAATGGATCATTGCACATTCTCCTGAATCGTGGGCGATGACTCAGGAATGGGTGCTGTTGGTGTTTCTGGCTAAGCTGACGGAAAAATACCTGGGCGCGGGTCTGGTGTCACATTTGCTGGCTCCCTATGGCATCAGCGGGATGGAGGCTTTGTATGATCCGAAATCCCCAGCTCCTCTAGCGGTACTCATTCAGGTTTTGACAGAGGCGTTTGAAAAACAGGAACCGGAGTTGTGGAAGATCATCGACCGGGTTCTGGACAGTTGTTGTCAGGTTTGGTCGGGATCGGCATCGGGTGAGGAGAATCTGAAATCAATCCAGAGATTTTTGAAATCGGTGAGCGGGGAACGCAAGGGAGCCATTCGAGAACAGGGTTCTGCCATTGCTTGTATGAAGAAAGGCGAGCATCTTCCGGTTTTGGACTCTGCGGACACGGAACGCAATGCGGTTCGTGCATTGGAAAAGGAAATGGAATCGCTTTGCATTGCCTTGGAGCGGGCAAAAGTTTGTCATCAATCGGAAAGGAAACGCGAGGAACGCAAGCATTGGTTGCGGGATGAAATATCGCGTCTGGCGAATCAGGTGCCCTCTGGCAATGAGAATTTGGAAGGGCGGATTGCAGAATTGAGTCAGGGTCAGGTGAACCTGCTTCCACTTGAGGAAGAGCTGGAACGGGTGAAAGTGGCTTACGATCTGTCCTGCGAGGAATGCAACGCGGTCCAGCGTGAAGAAAAGGAACTTTCTCAGCGGACTTTGTTGATAAGGGAGAAGGCGGAAGCGGTGGACTCGGCACGCATTCGATGTCCGGTGGCAGAATCCATCGTTTGTGACACGAATATGGAACCTTACCGTTCTGCTCTGCGTGCGGAAATGGCTGAACTCGAATCGAGTCATGAAAAAATTCAGTTGCGGATTGAGGAACTGGAACGGAACAAAGAAAGCAATCATTTGAATAAAACCAGTGCGTCAACGCGACTGGAAACAGCAAAGACCTGGAACGACAGGATCAAACGGCAATTGGAGGAGTTGAAAGAAAAGCAGGCTTTCATCCAAAGGGAGGCATCGCGATTGTCAGGAATGGCCAATGCGTACCGCAATGAATTGTTTGAGTTGGAACGCAATTACCCTTTTGAAAATGAAAAACTCAACCCTGCGCCCTGGGAGGAATTGGAAAGCAGGAAAGTGGTTCTGCTGGCGGAAAAAAATCAGCACGAAGAAAAACTGGAGTCGATTCTGCGCGAAGAAGGGAAAAGAAGAAGTCTGAAAGAATTTCAGACAAAGAAACGCGAGTCGGAAAAGGAACTTGAAGTTTTGAAAGTGCTGGAGACCCTTGCCGGACCGGGCGGGATGAGTAGGGAGATCGCGGTTTCTGCGGCGGTGGCACTCGAAAAAGAAGTGGGTGAGGCCCTGCGATTGCTGGATGAAAATCTGAAATTTGCGGTTGATTTGCGCGGTCGGGAAATGGTGTTGGGCTGGAACCATGACGAGAAACTCATTCCCCTGTTCACCATCAATTCAGGTCATTTTATGTTGTTCATCGTTCCTTTTTTGGCAACGCTGGTGGCGCGTCTGGCGCGTCTGCGCGAAAAAGCGGGCAAGCGTACTCTGAGGGCACTTTGCATTGAGGCCGAAGCACTCACACCCGGCAATCTGGAAATTTTACTCAATGGATTGTCGCGAATGAAAGACGCGGGATATGTGGACAATGTTCTGGTCGCGCATTACAGCTCGGTCAAAGATCCTGCGTTGTTGCATGGCTTTCATGAACATATTCTCAAGGCGAGTGAAGCGGTTGCAAATGCCGCCTGAATTTACGCAAGCAATTGAGAAAATTGTAGCACGGTTTTTCATGAAAGGAATCCGCGACTGAAATGAAAATGAGAAAATTGAGAGTGAGAAGGTTCCGCCCAAAACGGTCGCGAGCTTTCATGCGATGCCATATTGTGAATCGGGTCATGGAAACGGGAGAGGAGGTCAAGCGCGGCTGTGGCGGTCTCAGCATGGTAGCGGATGAAGTGGGTGGGCACTGTCTGTACTGCGGCAATTTTTATTACAGAAAAAAACTGCCGCTGGAGGTGCTCTGGTTTCACTTCAAAATATCCCGTGAATACTGGAGTGTGCGGCGCGGACCTGAGCTGGAGTACATCAACGGATTTCCAGTGGATGGAGTTGCCGATCCATTGCCAAAAAAATTGCGGATCGATCTGGACGAAACCCTGCCACCGGAGTGGTTCGCACATTTCATGAGTTTCGACGAAGAGCAATTCAAAAAATATCTCAAAAATAAATTTTAGAAAATAAACTTAACCTGTTCAATATTTATGACAGATGCGAGGAAAGCGGATATGGAACTGAAAGAAGTGGGCTACGATTCCTGTTCATCAAATGCGGGGTTGGCGGAAGATCGAAACCTGAGGTACATTGCGCCCAATCAGCTGGAATACCTGCAAAGCGGCTACAGAGAGGAACGCTGGGAAGGAGAATATTTTCCACGCAAGCAATATGATTATTTGAAAAAGATGCGCATCGATCTGGAGAGGTTTCAGTTGACAGACAAGCAGATGATCGCTGTGAGTCTGGTTTTTTATGGCGGATTGCAAAAAAACCGGGCCGCCGGGGTCATGAAGATCAGCGCGCAGGCGGTGGACGAGCATCTCAAAGCGGCACTGAAAAAAATTGGCGCAGGTTTGGGGTGAAAATCAGACTGATGGGATTTCCTGTTTATATCTGAGCGTGTGATTTTTACTTCCATTCTCTGGAAGTTGGGGAGGGATCAAGAAGGGGCAACGGATCAACTGCTGAAATTTTTTGCCAGATAAGATTTGCAATTGGGATTCTGGGTCATTTGCAGGATGACACTTTCATTGACGGCGACGTTGGGCAAGGCCGTTTTGCGGATATAATAGGAAAACGCACCCCATAAAGCATTGATGTCGTGAAATTTATTGTAGGTAGAAAGAATATTGGTCATGTTGGTCACAGTTTTCCCCTCCACACCATCAAACAGAACAAAAGTCTGCATTGCCAGGTCGTACAATAATTGATTGAGTTCTTCGGATGCAATTTTGAGAAAGGTGAACTTGCTCACGTTCTTTTTAATAGAAGCATTTCCGGAAGAGAGTATGGAAAGATTGTGCGCGACGTTTTTGAGCACAGGATGGATAGAATCCCAGATTTCCTTATTTTCGAGACGTCGTTCGAGGCGTTGCCGATCGATTTTTCCACCGAAGGTTTTCTGAAAAGTCATCAGAACGTTGTTCAACTCACGCGCTTTCTCAGGATAAGTTTTTCGAATGTTGGTTTCGATTTCCTTATCGTATTTTTTCATCAAGGTCAAAAATTCGTTTTTATCTATGGGTTCGTCGTCTTGTATTTTTTTGGTTATTTTTGACAGATTCTGAAAGAGATGATTTTTTGTTTCTTCAGGGTACCAAAAATCAATTTCCTGAATGATTAGGTTGATGCGTTCAAGGATATCCCGGCCAAATTTCTTTTCATGATGTGGGGTGATGGCGATGGTTATATCATCTTCATCTTTTTCTCTGACGATGATATTGAAATTATTGGCTTCCAGTTTTTCAAAAATCATGTCCAGCCTGGAAAAAGGAATTTTCCGTTGTGCAACAAGTTCCTTGGTTTCTTCAAGGATTGTTTTCAGACGAAGTTTCTCAGCTTCGTTGATCGATTGCGAGAACAGGGCCTTTTCTTTTTTCTCAATTCTCTCTTCATTATAGATGATGAGACTTTTTTGAAGTTCTTCAAACTCGACCAGCATGGAGCGGATACTCTTCACCGCTTTTCTGTAACAATAGCGTTTATCCACTTTTTTGACGAGCTGATTTAAAAACGCATCGGCCTCAAAAATATCGTTCATTTTTATGATTGAAAATTCTTTATCACGAACGCGGTTTAAAAAGGATTCCAATTCCGGTTCGGCTTTTCTTTCATTCAACAGAGGTTCAATGGTTTTGCAGATTTGCTGGTACTTGGCATTGATGGGCCAGTAGGCTTCAGGGGTATTTTCGTAAAACTGGAATTTTGAAAATTGTCCATTCAGCGTTCGCAGTTCATTGTAGCCGCGAATGTTTTCGTTGCCGTCGATGTATCCGTTTAAAAACTGACGGATTGTGATTTCCCGGTCTTCTACTTTTTCAACGATACTTTTGATTTCTGGTAAAACAGAAATGTCTGCATTGGAAGGGCGGGAATAAAATCTTTCGAGGTGGACGATCTCTTGTCGAATTGCCGGGATCAGCATATCGATCGGATCGAGTATGATATCGATCGATTTGAAAATTTCCTGCCGGTACATGTCCAGCTTTGCTTCGTATTGATCTTCAACTATCTGGGCAATCTCTTGCCGCATGGTAGTGAACAACTGGCCTAGGTTGTTGAGGTGTTGCAGTTCCAGTCTGGCACTCAGGCCGGGTTTGCTCAAAGTCTGTTCGACTACCTTTAAAACCCCTTGCAGTTTGGGCTTTTGAGAATTCACAACAGATATCAGATGAGCTCTCTCCTCTTCGGGAGTATTGCTCTTGGGCTCAATGGTGGGAACAGTTGCTATTTTTTCCGCACACAGGGAAAACTGCCCATCGAGAATTTCGATCTGATTCTTAATTATTTGAATTTGCTCAGGGTTCAGCATTATTTGTTTATGGAAAAACTTAAAGGGCGTTTCTATAAAGTATGCAATTTACCCTAAGGCAATTCGCAGGCCCTCATTGTGCCAGGCCGTTGGTGACTGATATTAATTTTGATAAATGCCCCGGATAATTGTTACTCAAAAGCTAAACAAGATTTAGAAAAAAATTCAGTTGTATTCACGCACTTACGAAAGCCAAAAAGTTTTGATCAGAGAATACCGAACATTCACCTTATAATCATTTTGTAAACAGTGTTTGAATTATAAGAAATTCAAAAAGATGCACTATGATAATTGAAAAAGCAAGGAATTGGCAAGCAAAAAATTTTGTAAGTACCTCAAAAAGCTAGCGTTTTGCTAATTTTACTAAAGAATATCAGTGCCAATGTAAATTGAAGAAGTACAATTTACAGAGGGGAATTCTTCTTCAGGACAAAAATTAGAGTATTTTTTTACTGATCGGCATTTCTTGCAAATAATAAAGTGGATGCCCTGGCAATGCATTTTTTTGTGAAAATTTATGTTTTCACTGATGGGTTCGGTGAGTGTTGCTTGTGATTTCATGAGATGGGCGTTCAATTTTTTGACGATTTGCAATGCTGAATGGTTTAACAAAGCAGATTCATCAGAGAAATATTCAAGTTCTTGAGTGTGTAAGTCGCTTATATACTGGAGATGCTCGTCCTGTTGTAAGTATTTTCATTTCTGGCACTGGAATTGCTTATACTATTGAAAGATTGTAACTTTCATCAAGATTGATTGGGATTGAACGCTATGAACGCTATGAAAATGATGTGCTGGGTTTCTCTGTTATTGTTTTTAACGGCTTGTGAAGTCAAAATGGGTCCTTCGGAATATTGGTCTAAAATATTTCGTACGCAATCGGACTCCAGTTATTACAAGGAAAAGATGGAAAGCCTGATTGAAGCTGTATCAAAAAATATTACAGATTATGAAATCAACAAGGTGGCGGTCATGGATTTGACCGATGAAATGGGCGAAGCTCCTATTCTGGGAGAATACCTTGCCTCTCGTATCATCGAAGCCGTCACTAATGTGAAGGTGTTTCGGGTGGCGCAGAAGGGTGAGGTAAACCAGGCATTGATTCAATTGAATTTGAAGCCGTCTTATGTTTATTCAAAAGGGGAATTGGCAAGTCTGGGCAAGGTGTTAAATTCTCAAGCGGTGTTGACAGGGAAAATCACCGATCTGGGGACGAATCTCGACGTTCATGTGGCCTTGACGGATGTTGCAACGGGTGAAGTCATTTCTTCTGCGACTGAAAATTTGAATCGGACAAAATTTGCTGTTGAGATGTTGCGCCATCACTAGAAGCGAGATGAGTGCTTTTTTTGATGGAAAGGTTCAAAGGTGTTTGGCATTTATTTTATTTTGCTTTATTCTAATGCCTGATTTGTGATCTTTAACCTGCAATGATGGGAAGGTCAAACTCAATGCACTCGCTTCGCTATCTCTGTTTAGTTCTTTTGTTTCTTATGGCTTCGGCTTGTGGTTCTGTGGGTAAGGATTTTGACACACAACTGATCGATGGAATTCAGAAAGGGGAAACCAGCCAAACACAAATTCTGGATATGTTTGGGCTTCCTTTCAAAGAAGGCACAGAAGACGGTCGCACGATGTGGACCTATCAATGGGATTACTGGAGCTTGTTCGAGGACAATAAATCCAAGGGCCTGGTTATTTTATTCAATGATAAAAATCGGGTTTTGGCCTACCGCTACACCACCACTGATTTTAAAAAGCAAACTCCAGTAAAGTGATGGTTTCAAAAAAACGTCTCATTTCTCTTCTCATCTACGATTTTGACGGCACTCTGGTCGATACGCTGGAAGACATTGCATGGTCGGTCAACCGGGTTCTTCAGAATCTTCAATTGCAGACTTTATCTGTGGAAACCGTTCGGGGTTTTGTTGGCAATGGAGTGGTTCCCTTGATGTCTCGTTCTATCGTCGCGGCGGGTGGCGGAGAGGGCGATGTGGATTGCGCGGTGGATCTTTTCAAATCTTTTTATGCCGGGCATCTTCTGGAGCAAACCTGTTTCTACCCAAACTGTCGGGAAACCATCGAAGCGTTTGCTGGAAAATTTCAGGCCATTCTTTCGAACAAGCCCTCAGCATTCATCGAACAAATCCTGACCGGCTTGAACTTTCGTCAGCCCTTCCACGCCATTGTGGGCGGCGATACCTACCTGAGTAAAAAACCCGATCCGGAAGGATTGCTCAAACTCATCGAAAAATTTGAGATCGACCCATCGAACGTATTGCTTGTCGGGGACAGTGCCGTTGATGTGGAAACTGGGAAACGGGCGGGGGTGATGACCGTAGCGGTGAGTTACGGCTTTTGCAACCCGCGTTCCAACAAAGACTTCGCACCGGATTGTGTGATCGACGATCTCTCGCAGTTGCAAGAGTTGATTCAATGAACCCGTTGCGGGTTTTTCAGATCAGCAGATGCCGCAGATTTTGCAAACCGCAGTGTCGCAAACAGGGGTTCGCCCTGCTTTGAGTCCACGCTGATAATCTTCCCAAAGAAAATTGTTGCGGTAACCGTGGTCGATGATGTCCCAGGGCAAAACGCTGTCTTTTTCGTACTGCCGGTAGACAAACGATTCGACGAGCGGGTGAAAACGCTTGAGCGCGCTTTTGGCGTCGTATCCGTTGTCGAGGTATTCCAGAAAGAAATCCAGAAGACGCCGATCGCCGCGCGACAGACAGGTCTGCAAATACGCTTCGTTGGGCGAACCAAAACTCATTTTTAAATTCTGCATGCGTCCCAAAGCTTTGCGAATCTTCATGAATTTTTTCTTCAAAGATCCCACAGAATCCATTGTGTGCCATTGAAAGGGCGTACCGGGCTTGGGAACCAACGGGCTGAGGCTGATGGTGACTCGCCCGATTTTTTTGTTCTTCTGCGAAGCTTCAATATAAGCCTTCATGATGCGTTCGGTCAGGCGGATGAACGCATCGATGTCTTCATCGGTCTCGCCGGGCAGTCCGACGATGGAATAAATTTTCAGATGCAGGATGCCTTTTTCCGTCAGGAACCGGCATTTCTCGACAATGAAGTCATCGGTCGCCGCTTTGTTGATGACATCTCGCATGCGTTCGGACGGACCATCGACCGCAACTGTCAAAGTTTTCTGACCGCTTTGCAGGATCAAATCGACCAATTCATCGGTCAAGGTTTCCATGCGCAGTGAGGAGAACGACAAGGTTTTGCCTTCCGCCGTGATGCGTTTGGCGAGACCCATCAAATCAGGGTGATCGGTCACCGAAGGACCGATCAAGCCAATGGTTTGGCTTTCTGCTCCTGCACTTTTAAGAGAGGCAGATAAGGAATCGTAGGTGCGTTGCAAATCTGGAATTCGGGGCGGACGATAGATGAAACCAGCGGTGCAAAATCGGCAGGCCCAGATACAGCCGCGAGTAGCCTCTAACAAGGCCATGTCTTTGAAAGTGGAGTCGCCGCCATGCAGAACGGAATGCGAACACAGGTCTTCCTGCAGAGGAGTCCAGTAACGAATCACCCGTTTGGGAGCTTTGCCGGAAACATCAAAACCCGCAAAATTGAAACCCTCGTAACGCGGTTCGTAAAGTTTGGGAACGTAGACACCGGGGATATGCACGCTGTCGTCGAGAGCTTCTTTCAAGCTCAAATCACCACGCGCACTCAAAAAATTGAAAAACGATTCCGCCATTTGTTCCGCTTCGCCAACGAGGAAAGCGTCCATGCAATCGGCCAAGGGTTCCGGGTTGATGAAGATCGCGGAACCACCGGCGATGATGAGGGGCGCATTGGCGTTGCGTAGCCGTCGTTCAAGGTTCAGCCCCATGTACTTCATGATGCGGACGACGTGCAGATAATCGGGTTCGAAAGAAATCGAAAATGCCACCACGTCGAATTCTTGTACGGGCAAACCTTGATCGTGAGAACGTATCTCATCGGCAGGAATATCAGCCGACTCAGGAGTCCAATCTTTGGGAAGGCTGTAACGATCGCAATCGACACCTTCCATCGCATTCAGCAAACCATAAACGCGCTGAAAACCCAAATTGTCGAGAGCCACATCGGCAGTGTTGGGGTAGACCAGTAAAACTTTTATCATGCAGTGCTCAAATAATTAAAGGGATAGCGGTTGCCCGGTGAATGAAACAAGGCTAACATGAAACCACCTGTATCTGCCAGAAACTAAAACCATGCGACAAAAAATTTCACAAGACACCGCTCCCGAAGAGCGGATGAAAAGCTATATAGAACGCATCGCCGCCGGACCGCGCCTGAGCAAAGATCTCTCTGAAGATGAAGCTGAAGACGCACTGGAATTGATCTTGAACAGCAGTGTCTCCGACATCCGCTCCGCAGTATTTCTGATCGCGCAACGTATGAAACACGAAACGCAGGAAGAAAATATCGGGGCATGGAAGGCACTCGCCAAAACCGCTCCCGATTGTTACACACTTCCCTTAGTACGCTTGTTGCAAATCGCCGATGCTTTTGATGGTGTCGTGCGTGTGCCTTATTTTGGTTTCTACGCCATACCGCTCATTGCCGAATTGGGATTGCCGACCTGCGGGCTTTCCGCGCAATCCCTGCCTCCCAAGTTTGGTGTCACCTTCGAAGATTTGCTCGTCGAGCATTATGCCTGCCCGGCCGTTGAAGCAGGCGATCGCTCGCGCATTTCAGCTTTGGAAAAATTCCGATGGGGTTACCTGCCGCTGAGCCTCGCGCACCCGGCATTGAATCGCCTGGCCCCGTTGCGGAGAGAACTGGTCAAACGCACCCTGCTGTCCACACTGGAAAAACTTCTGCAACCCGTGCGCGTTCAAGTCGGTGGCAACTACCTCGCCTCAAGTTATTTTCACAAAGGCTATGAAGAGGCCATGCTGGCTGTTTCGAGACTGGGCGGATTCGACCGGGTGGTTTTCGGCAACGGACACGAAGGGACCACGCTTTACGGCGTGCACAAACCCGCAAAAATTTTTCGCAGGAAAGACACATCCGGGCCGGAAGAAATCGGTCTTTCCAGTGAGAAGATTTTTTCAGCAGAAATTGCAGAAAACATCCACACCGCTTTTGAAACCATGAAGGACACCGCGACCACAGCGGAAAACATCGCGCGCCTGGGTGAAGAAGCCCTCAGCAAAGGGACAGGCCCCGCAGTCCCGCTCATCGCCTGCCAAACCGCGACCCTGCGGGTTCTGTTCGAGCAATGCACGGACCCTTCATCGGCCTATAAGCAAGCCCTTGCCGTGATGAAAGAAGGCCGGGTTCATCAATCGCTCATGAACTATTTGAAGTTTATTAAAAATTGTTAAACTTCATAAATATCTAAGAATTTGTGTAAGATAGGCTTTTGACTTGGCATAGAAAATCAGTCGAGCTCTTTAGAAAAAATTAAGAAAGAGGAAGTGAATGGAAATATTAAGGCTGAAAAAGGAAAGAAAAAAGGATCAAGTGCGCTCTTGACTATAACCGATTCAAGCCACGATTCACCACATGATAAACTGCACCCGGAAACTCAATGCATAAAGGTTGGCTCATGATCTTAGAATAAACATTATGCCACCTGTAGTCAAGAACGGACTTGACCCCTTTACTTTATGACCCCTTTATTTTTTGAATATATCGAAGTGTTTTACAATAGGGAGCGTCGTCATTCGCACTTGGGCTATCTCAGCCCGGCAGACTTTGAGAAGCAACATGCGGCCTAACTTCGTGTCCACATATTCCGGGTAAGATCATTGCTTCAATTGCCCTAGATTTAATAAATCGATTAATTATTGTGCCTACCAATGTGATAAGATAAGATTCATATCACAATTTTATCAAAAAAAAGAATATTAAAACTTAATATTTTCTAAGCAACTAAACTATGGTAGCTAAATTAAAATGTTTTTAAATATTGAGAATAAAGCAATAGAATCTTTTAATAGGCATTTTCTTGAAGGCGTACATTGTGAAATTGAATTCTCAGAGGTCACATCCGAGACTTTAATTAACAATGAAGAGGCGTTCAAGCGCGAATTTAATAGAATTGGATTTGCGAGTTTTAAAAAAATAAAGGAAAATTCATTTGCCATTGAGGCCACAGGGGAAAGTGGCAACATTATTACATCGGTTAATCAACAAGGCAAATTTAAAGGATATTTGTGGGAAAGTGCAGACCCCAAACGGAATGTTCAAATTAATCTGACTCAGCTTCTAACGTCCGATTATTCCTACAGTGGATTTGACAATTTTCATTCAAATTTAAATGCGGAATTGAAGATAATTGAAGAACTGTTGGGAAAGCGCACAGTTAAAAAAATTGGCTTAAAAAAAGTCAATAAAATTCAGATTAGTAGTGTCCAATCTGTTGAAGATATAGGTATATTATTTAATTCAAATTTGTTAGGCGGCGTAAGAAGCGGAATTGGAGAAATAGAAGATACTGTATTCACAGAAGAAAAACTCGTTTTTAAAAAAGAACAGATTGTCGCCATTTTGACAATTAGTTTAAGTAAAATTAAAGAAAATGTGTTTGGAGTTAAGTTAGAATTAGATTGTATTTGCCTATCAGAATTTGACTCAATTGATAAAGTGAATGAGACACTTTCTAAAATAAATCAATTTCAGTATAACTTATTCAACTGGTCGATCACTGAAGATTTTATTAAAATTTTGAGGTCATCTGATGACGAGTCTATTAACATTTCCTGAGACTGAAGTTACCGAACCAATATCGAGTCTATCGACATTTTCCGAGACTGAATTTGACAAAATGTTTAATCCATCTGAATTCAAGATTAATGTTGTCTTGAATAGGATTATTCCTAAAAAACTTAAATTGGGTGTCCAGAAAAAAGATGTCCACAAAAGAAAATACATAATTTTTAATGAAGCTATTAATGCTGATAATTTAGAAAGAGGCTTCAAAGAGGATGCTTCTCTATTGATCCCTTTTATATCGAAAAATAACTTTTACTCCCAAGAAACCAATTTCGTTTTACATACTAAAATAACAGATATTAATGAATCTGATAATCATACAGATCTGTGGAACGATGTTGATAAATTTAACAATACCTATTTAGCAAGCAAAGCCAGAATTAAGTCTTTTAAAGAAATAGGTGAAAATTGGGATTCAATGGGTAGTGCTGCGCCAAGTGAATTATCAATTCGAAATGCGCTGTTTGCGTTAGAGTTGTTGAAAGATAGTATGATTTTCCCAAATTCAATTAATCCATCCTCCGATGAAGGAATTGTTTTTGAGTTTAGTCTGAATAAAAATTATTTTATCTTTGAGTTTTACAACGATGGGGACATAGTTTTTCTAAAAGACATAAAGGATGGTTCAGTTAGTGAACCAATGGCATTTGATATTAGTTCAAGTGAAATTAAAGAAAAAATCCGTGAAATTAACACAATCGATTAGACGTTTAATGAAATTGTGTGACCCCCACTGCAAGAAAAAAAAAATTCCTCAACATTTGCATCAGAATGGCAGATTAGCTGATCCGTCATTTGATAGAAATGAGCGTATTTATATTAGGTTTCGGGAATTTGAAGATAATAAACCTACTTTATGCGATGGAAAAGTTAGTGCGGCAATATTTAAAACCGAGAAGCAGTCCTCGAATAGAGAAAAATATTCAAAATCACCCACAGATGTTTTGTTTGAAACTAATGGAGATCACAAATTTTCATGGGGAATTGTCGAATTGATGTCCAGAGAAATTTGTGAAACCACTTTTCCGCATCCCAATACAGAAACTTCATATTCGTTTAGAGTTATTCATGATCCGGTACAATGTATGTATCCGCATTCCGAGATAAGGATTTTCGAAAATGGAAATTTGGTTGAATCCATTAAGCCCAAATCTGTTAAAAATTTGATTAAATATAAATGGAGAGAAATAAGTTCTGTTTTGAAGAAACCAAGTTAATACTACTTTTCACATCATCCAATTTACCCCTCCTCCAAAAGCTGTAATTATAAAAATCTATGCGAAGAATATGTTGAAATTGACAATTCAACACAAAAAAAAGGGGTCAAGAAAAGGGGTCAAGTCCGTTCTTGACGACAGTTTGTGTAATGTTTATTCTAAGATCATGAGCCGACCTTTACATATTGAGTTTCCGGGTGCAGTTTATCATGTAATGAATCGTGGGCTGAATCGGAACTCTATCTTTCTCGAAAATAAAAATTATGAGCTGTTCGGGGAAACCCTTGAGCAGGGTTGCCGCTTTTTTGAGTAGCGTATAACTATTCAGGTTGGGAATACGTGTGATTTAAGGTCAATAAAATTATTTTCCGATACAGAATTCATTGAAGATTTGATCGAGCAGGTCTTCATCGAAATTCTTGCCGACGATCCCGCCCAAATGATCCATGGCCATTTGCACATCCACGGCCACAAATTCTTCTGACAACTGATTTTCCACCGACTCCCGGGCGCGTTCAAGGGCTTCCAGTGTTTGCGCTAAAGCGGAACGATGCCGCTCGCGGCTGATGACGATGGATTCGCTGGCGTGTTCTCCCTTCGCCACTTTTTCGTAAATCGCGTCTTTCAAAGCTTCCAGTCCTTCGAGAGATTTGGCGGAGATGGATAGCAGGGGGGTCCCGGCAAGTCGTTGCTTCAAATCACTGTGATCGAGTTTTGCGGGCAGATCGGTTTTGTTCAATACTGCGATGCGTACTTTATTTTCGACGACGCAAAGCAGGAGTCGGTCGCTTTCATCCAGAGGTCGGGACTGGTCGAACAGGACCACAGCGAGATCGGCTTCCTTCAGTGCGTTGCGGGCGCGTTCGATGCCGATTTCTTCGATGGCTTCGGGATTGTCGCGCAGGCCGGCGGAGTCGATCAGGTTGATGTGAATGTCGCGCAGGCGGATGCTTTCTTCCAACAGGTCGCGTGTGGTGCCGGAGTGCGGAGTAACGATGGCGCGTTCTTCATCGAGAAGCGCGTTCATGAGACTGGATTTTCCAACATTGGGTTTGCCTATGAGCAGGACGCGCGCGCCTTCACGAAAAATTTTCCCCTGCCGATAGGTGCCAAGCAGTTGGGTGATGCTGGATTGGATGGCCCCGATCTTGCGAAGCAACTCGGCCTGCTGAACAAATTTCAAATCATCTTCGGGGAAATCAATCGCGGCTGATAATTGGGACAGGACGGCGAGCACATCGTCGTACAAATCGGAAAGTTTTTTGGAGAGATTGCCTTTCAATTGCGCGGTCGCCGTCTTCAGGGCCTGATCGGATGCGGAATGTATGACGTCGATGACGGCTTCGGCCTGGGAAAGATCGATGCGACCGTTCACAAAGGCGCGCCGGGTAAATTCTCCGGGTTCCGCCATTCGCGCTCCTGCTTCGAGAGTTCTTTGCAGGACTTTCAGGGAAACGTATTGTCCGCCATGCACACAAATTTCGACGACATCTTCGGCGGTGTAACTTTTGGGAGCTTTGAACCAGGTGAGGATGGCCTCGTCGATGCAAGTGCCTTCGGCAGAACGGAGTTCGCCAAAATAGGCCTTTTGGGGCACCATCTTTTCACTGAGGGGTTTTCCGTTTGCCTTGACGAACAGGGCGCGGGCGATGGTCACTGCGTCGGGTCCGCTGAGCCGTATGACACTGAGTCCGCCTTCACCTTTTGGGGTGGCGATTGCGCTGATGGTATCGCCCGGCGAGCCGCCGGTGGCAATAGAACTTTCCAAAGACTGTTCCTTTAAAAATCAACACGCTTCAAATGGACCCCGCTCCGGCGGGCGTGTGCAAAAAGAAAAACCACCCAAGCAGTCATCCTGAACGGAAGTGAAGGATCTCTGGGGTGCAAACAATATACAGCAAATTTGCTCCCGCCACGCGGGAGCCGCCGGACAGGCTACGCCTGTTGGACATAGAAAGATTCGCGATCGCACAAAATATGCACTGGGTTAATTAATAACGTACAGTCTAGCGAGCGACTTGCCGGACCCGCCGGAGCGGGTCGACACATTCCATTACGAAATATTGTATTGGACAGCTTTATTATTATGCACAAATTACCAGCGGAGGTACTCCGCACTCCGCTAGTCTTTGGCTATTTTGTAGATATAGTATTGTTGGCTGATCGTGAGGACATTGTTGATTGTCCAGTAGATGACCAGACCCGCCGGAAACGATACAAAGAGGAATGTGAAGAAGACCGGCAAAAACATCATTATTTTTTGCTGAACCGGGTCCCCGATGGCTGGACTCATTTTTTGTTGCAAGAACATCGAAATGCCCATCAAGATCGGCGTCACATAATAAGGGTCCGCGACCGACAAATCCTTGATCCACCAAATGAACGGAGCCCCGCGCAATTCGATGGAAAAGAACAGCGCATGGTACAGGCCGATGAACACAGGAATCTGCAAGAGCATGGGCAGACAGCCGCCGAGCGGATTGACCCGGTGCTTTTTGTAAAGCTCCATCAGTTCCTCGTTCATTTTTTGACGATCGTCCTTGTTGCGTTCCTGGATCATCTTGACGTAAGGCTGGACCTTGTGCATCCCCTTCATCGACTTGAAACTCTTGTGCGTCAAAGGGAAGAATAACAATTTGATGACAAAAGTCAGAGCGATGATTGCCCAACCGTAGTTCTGGAAAATGCCGTAAAAATATTGCAGAGCCTTCAACAGTGGTTTCACAAGAAAAGCAAACTTGTTGCCGACCCAACCGTAGTCGAGAACACGCACCAGCTTGTGGCCCGTATCTTCCAGAAGTTGCAATTCCTTGGTTCCAGAATAGATCATGTAGCCTGCCGAAGCCGCCGATTGAACCGACTCAAATTTCAGGCCGACATAAACATTTTCACCTTCTTTTTTAACAATGGTCGATTTCGTACCACGTTCGGGAATGAGAGCCGTCGTGAAGTATTTATTCTGAAAAGCCGTCCAGGAGATATCGCCTTTGAATTCCTTGAAGTCGCCTTCGATTTCGTCCGGAGGACTCTCGACCCGTTCATTGTTCACAAAAGTCGTGGCACCCGAAAAGACGATGAAATCCGTTTGCGAAGACACCGCGCCACCCATCCCCGGTCCCAGCAGAACATAATAATCGAGATTTCTTCCCGCCATTGCAGGGTTGGTGATGGTTGTTTCGACCTGAGCCGTGTATTTTCCGTAAGTGAAAGTGATTTTGCGGAGAATGTTCAGGCCATCGGGTCCGTTGTAAGTCACCGTCACCGTATGCTGGGGATTGGATGCCGAGAGCGTGACATTTTTAGCCGGAGAAATCTGGTAATAAGCATTCGCAAGAATCGCATTGAATGCAGAATCTTGAGTTTCCAGAGTCAGAGGTAGTTTCGCACCTGGCTCGTGTTTGACAAGATCGACGATTTCGCCCGTATCCCCTTTGTATTTTGCGAGGATGATGCTTTTGATGACCCCGCCCTTGTTGGACAGGGTAAATGTAGCCAGTCCCGTAGCAATATCGACTGTTTCCTCATTCCTGTCCGTTTCCGGAACGATGGGAGAAGGTGCCGAACTCGTGCCGGTTGAAGACATGTTGGATGACGAGGCACCCGCACTTGATGACGAAGATTTATTGGTCAGACTCTTGCCCGTTGCAGAAGCATTGGAGTTTTGAGCCAGTTCTTCGACCGGTTTTGGCGGCGGTTGCACCGTGGACAGGAAATAACCCCAGCCAAAAAATACAACCAGAGACAAGACAAAAGCTACAAGAATGCGGTTTTCCAAAAGGATCTCCGTTAAGGTTTGAGCGGATCGAAACCGCCTTCATGATAGGGATGGCACTTCAGTAGACGAAGGGCGATTAAGTAAAGGGCGTGGAAGAGACCGCGAGAAAGCAGAGCTTGCGCGGCATACTCCGAACAGCTCGGATGAAAGCGGCAACCGGGAGTCAAAAAAGGAGAAACGATTTTTTGGTAAAGTCGAATGAGGACCAGCAGAGATTTTTTAACCATCACAGTTCGTACCCTTTCCCACGCCGTTAGGTGGCTGGAAAGGTCACACCTTATCTTAACGTTAATCTCCCACAGAGTCAGGCAAACCTCAAGCAGAGAGGTTTGTGGACTTAGGGAGTACTTTTAAAATTTTTTCTTCAATGATGGAAATAGGGAGCGGCGCAAGACTTTTGCCGCATATAATCACCAAGTCGTAGGCGAGATCCTCCCGATTCCTCAGCCGTCGGAAAACGTCCCGGAGTTTCCTCTTGGCCCGATTTCTTACGACAGCGTTTCCGACCTTTCGGGAAGCAATGATTCCCAGGCGTTTGGTCCCCAGCGAGTTGGGCAGGAAGAATAAAGTACAGAAATTCTCTATTCGTTTCTTCCTACCGCCGTTCATCACACGCTGAAACTCTTCCCGATTGCGCAGACGCGCAGACTTCGGGTAGGAAAAATCTTCCATACCCTTAAACAGCCAGCCGTTTTCTTCCTTTGCGCCTGCGGTTCGCCAAAACTTTCCTGCCGCCTACCGTCATACGACGTTTGCGAAAACCGTGAGCCCGCTTCCTGCGGAGGTTTTTAGGCTGATAAGTGCGTTTCATAATTCTCTTTCCTTTATATTAAATAACCAATGCATTCCCTAAAAGCAATAAAATCAACCCAAATTGCCCGGTTCATGAATTTATTAGAAGGGTTTTGCGATTATTCCATTGAGCGGTGTTTCTGTCAAGGAGAAACCCCAACAATTTCATTGAATAAGACGAATTTTGCAATAAATTTGCGAGTGAATCAATCGAGGAATGCAAAATGGACCCAAACACCCAGCGAAAGGAAGATTTACGAGTCTCAATAGAGGCAGGAATCGCTGATAAATAGAAGCCGGTTGTTTTACAGAAAACAGAGTCTGTTCAAATGCATTGTTGAATAGAGAGGGGATTGTAATTTGAAATGTTTACTTTTAGTAGTTGACTATTCCCGTTTTTAGCCGATACTATTAGTAAGTTCTTTGCCAGACGGCATGGAATCTATAGAGGCTTTGACCGCTGAGCCAGCCTGGCAAATCAGCGGTCGTTTTTTTTCTACACGAGATTGATTTCCCATTTAGGATTTCCTCTGATTTTTTGGATACTGTTATCTGCTAAATATGCAGTTACAAACTCCCCGCTCAATCCCGACTGCGTTCTTTTCAGTCGAACAATGACCACATAGTTACCATATACAACGCTTACACGGCAATTGGGATCATTTTTTCTTTTCTTTTTATCCCATCCACAATAAAGGTCTGCTTTGGGGTTTGTTAGGGTTTCAATTATCCAATCAATTCTCTCCGCTCTATTATTTGAAAATTGATCCTTAATATTGTTTCTTTGACTGCTTTCATAAAAGGCATGTTCAAATCTATTTTTTCTGAAAACGATAGGTATAGAATCAAATGAAATTATGGGTTTTTTGCAATAAACCCTTTCATAGTGCTTTTTATATTCTTGTTCAGTGTTGTAATGGATTAGTTTTGGAGTGGTCACCGATTACCAACCTCCATCCAATTTAATCTGAAAAATATTAAATTTCATTTCAGATTTACCAGTAGGTTTAAGTTGGTCTACGTCTAATCGCGATTCTATATGCCGTAAAATTTTTGACTTTGCCGAGTCTTTAGTTAGATTGCCATTTAGGCTTGCTCCAGCGGCACCAAGTAAAAAATCGGCTAATTGAATTAAAGCTGATTCTGAAGACGGTAAAGATTGAATTGAAATAACTTTAGAAGAAAGATTGGTTTTTTGCAGACACTGCTTTAGGTCTTGTAACCGCTTAGGATTTCTATTGGTTTTAATGTCACAGAAAATGAAATAATCATTAAAATCTAATATCCAATGATGAAGTAATTGGTAGTAAAATTTATAGAAACCAAGTTCTTTATCATCATTGTGAAATAGTTGAAAGTCGACTTTACTTGCTTTTATTGCAATACAGCGAAAGCGCAAATCATGTCCAAATGACATGAACAAGTCGACTACTTCTTTATAAAAATCGAGACGTGAGTTTGATACTTTTTGCCATTTAATCTGGCCGCCAACCTTATGGTGGTCTTTTAGTATTTTAATTCGTTTTTTAACCAATGCCCGTTGATCTGCTGGGAGCCAAATACTACCAATTAAAAGAAACTGATCCTTTGATAGTGTTCCCGTTGTAAAAAGATCAGGTCGGCTTTCGTCGCAATAAACTTCAAATTTCACAAAACCTCTCAATCATTATTTTTTAAATATAATTGTTTTAATGAGTCCCATAATTTTAACCGAAATGACTAAAATTGAGTCGGTTTTTGGGATCAGGTTCGGGGTTTGATTTCATTTTTTACGGGTTTTCCCATTTTGGAATTTTGAACGGCTTCTTTTGTAAGACGGTCGAGCAAACCCGAACCGTAAGCGACGGTTTCCCCCTTTGCGATCTGGTTTTCTCCCACCGCTAAAAGCGCGCGGATATTTTCCAAATTCTTTTCATCTTGACGATCTTTCATGTGGCGCAAGGCGTCACGGATCACTTCTGTTGCATTTCCATACATGCCAGTGGCTACCTGCGCTTGAATGAAGTCGTCAAATTCATGCCCCAGTTTCAAATGCATTTCGTCGTTCCTCAAAACAAATATTCATAAAATATACATAAAATATACATAAAAAGTATATTTTGGTCAATCTGAGCCATTGTGTGGTGCAAGGTGATATTGAGGTGTGTTCGTCGAGGATATTTTGGAGTGGGTGAAAAATGGGGAAAAGTTAAAAATCAAAATGGATTGCCACACCGCTTTCAGCGGTTCGCAATGACGGTTGGGAGGTTTTCTCTGCGTGTTGCTGGTACTCTGCGGTGAAATTTTTTTCTTATTCTTTGATTTGTTCGGCGAGTTCTTCGGCTGGGTAGGTCAGGATTTCGGCGAGGGTGGGGTGGTAGTGGGGCATTTCTGCGAGGTCTTTGACGGTTCCTCTAAAATACATGACGGCGATCAGTTCGTGGATCAGTTCTCCGGCTTCGGGGCCGACGATGTGGGCTCCGATGATTTCGCCGCTTTTGGGATCGCACAAGAGTTTGACGTGGCCGTGGATTTCGCCGAGGCACATGGATTTGCCGTGGTCGGCAAAGGGGTAGGAGGCGGTCAGGTAGGGGATGTTCTCTTTCTGGCATTCTTTTTCGGTTCGTCCCACGCAGGCGACGGCGGGATCGGTGAAGATGACTCCGGCATTGAGTCGTTCGTCGCTTTTCTTTGCGGACTGGTCGCTGTAAACGAGGTTGTGTGCGGCGATTTCGCCTTGCTGGATGGCGATGTGGACGATCTCGTGCCGGCCGTTCACGTCGCCTACGGCGAAGATGTGTTTCTGGCTGGTGCGCATTTCGTCATCGACGGTGATTTTGCGTCCGTCGGTTTCCACGCCTGCTTTGTCGAGTCCGAGTCCGTCGCTGTTCGGTTGTCTGCCGAGGGCTTGCAGGATGATTTCTGCTGAAACCTGTTTCTCTGCGCCAGCGTGGGTGAAGTGGATGATTTTTTCTTCGCCCCGGCTCTCTACTTTTGTGATTGCGGTTCCGGTAAATACTTTCATACCTTCTTCGCGCAGTCGTGCTTCGACGGGACGGGCGATGTCTTCGTCACCTGCGGACAGGATGTGCGCGCTTCGCTGGATGAGGGTTACGTTCACGCCGATCCGGCAATAAAATTGTGCGAGTTCGAGGGCGACGGGTCCGCCGCCGAGCACGATCATGGATTTTGGAATTTCGCGTAGTTCGAGGGCTTCGTCGCTGGTGATGAAACCGGTTTCCTGCAATCCGGGGATGGGGAAGTCGGCGACTCTCGATCCGGTGGCGATGACAAATCCTTTGCGGGCTTTGAGGACATGGGGGCCGACTTGCAATTCGGTCGGGGAAAGAAAAGTGGCGCGTTCTTCGTACAGGCTGAAACGTTTGTTGCGGAGTTGGTCGATACGGTATTCGGCGAATTCCTGGATCAGGCGATTTTTCCGGTCGATGATGGCGGAAAGATCGGCTTTCGCTGAGACCGGGTGCAGGCCAAACTCGCGGTTTCTCTGTTGCAGGGAGAGGATGTCGGAGGAACGGAGGATGGCTTTGGTGGGCATGCAGCCACGCAGAATGCACAGTCCACCGAGCGGCCCGGCATCAACGATGGCGACCTGGGCTCCTGCAGATTGGGCAAAACTGGCGCAGGCATAGCCCGCCGAGCCGCCGCCGATGACGACGATATCGTATTCAACCGATTTCATAAGGGTTGTTATTTATGAAGGAAGCGTTTTGCATTCCTCTTCGGTGAGCTTGAATTCCCGGCAACATTCTTTGATCAGGTCTTTGGCGTTATCGCTCATGCGTGTGTCGCCCAGCTCTTCAAAAATTTCGACAGCTTTGAGGAGGTGATGGACGGTTTCCAGTCCTCTTTTCAGGGAGTAGTGGACCATGGCGAGATTGCTGTGGGCCTTGCCAAATTTTGGGTTGATGCGCAGGGCTTCGGCATAGTGGTGGAAAGCGTTGTCAGTTTCCCCGATCAGGTTGCTGACCACGGCCAGACTGTAGTGCGCCATGGCATCTTCGGGTTTGATGCGGATGGCTTCTTTGAAACATTTTGCGGCTTGCACATTCATCGGGATTTTCCCGTAACGAATGCCGAGATTGAACTGGGCGCGAAAGTGATCGGGATCGAGTTCCACGGCTTTTTTATAGGCTTCCATAGAGGTTCGATTGTCGCCGATTCTTCCAGCTTGCAATCCCTCTTCGAACCACTGCTCAGCAGTTTTTTCAGAATTATTCTCGTCGGACATGGCGAGATGTTACCTCCCATTAAACAGTTAAATACGTAAATTGAAATTGTATAGCCGTGTATGCTACCTTATTCCAATCAAAAATTGCAAGGTCATCGACAAATCAACGGTCCCATTTCCCAAAATCTGGAAAAATTATTTTAGATGGATCGGGAGTGCGGGCCAATAATATAATCAGAAGAGGAATAACCGAGAATGCAGATTGAACCAGGAAGTGATGAAGAACGCCTGGCATTGGGCAAATGGATCAAGGCGGGTCAAAATCTTATTGTGGGTGGATCCGCAATGGGGGAATCGTATCTTGATCCGAATGTAAAACGACCGCCGGAAATAGCTGAAAGGGCTGAAGTGTATGTGAAGCTGGATCACGAAATGGCAGAAATGTTGCCGCATCATAAGGGGAAATTTCGCTGGGATCTGGAAAAATATTACCGCGAACGTTTCGGACCCTACTTACCCAAGGACTGACCCTATATGTCTTATGAGAAAATAGTTTCTTTGGAAGAGGCTCCTGCGGAAGGCACTGGCAAGAAAATTGTCTTCAAGCATTCCTATACAGAATTTATATATGAGTTGGCATTGTTTCAAATCGATGGCAAGTATCATGCATTGACCAACCAGTGCAAATTATGCGAGGGCAGTCTTGGCGATGGCATCATCCTTGGCAAATACGTTGCCTGCAATAAAGAAAATTGCCAGTGGAGTATCAAAAAAGGAATTTGCAAATTCAATCACAGCAATGTGACGCCATCTTACAAGGTAACGGTCGAAGAAGATGGATTGTATGCCCAGTTATAAAGCTCGGCTGATTTTTAAAGGGCGCAAAGGCAGATAATTCGAGGCTGTTAATTTTTCTGTGCCGACTATTATAATTTATAATATAGAGGCCGTTTGAATGAAAGACGAAGACCTCTCTGATGCGGTCATCCAGATCCAGTGTATATGGGCCTTTTTGCTGTTGGCACTCTATGCGGCAGGATTTATCGATGCCCGTTTGTTCAGCGAAAGCGGAGCACCCTTTCCTGAGCGGGAAGAAATTCTCATCAAAGCGCAGAGAGTTTTGTTTTTTGGTGTCATGACAGTGGGATTTTTGATCGATATTGTGCGCATGCGGCAAAACAGGAATTACGCGTATCAATACCTCTTGTTGAGTCTGGTCATGGGAAGTTTCTCCGAGATGATCAGCGGCTGGCACTGGAAATTCTGGAGTTCGTTTTTTTAACCTCAGGCAGTCCTGCCTGAGTGGTTAGAAGTCTTAAAAAACACCGTTCACTTCTTTTGCAGTTCGGGTCTGCCGAGAGCGGGTGTTGGTGGACTTTTAGACTGTGTTGCGTTACATTGACGACGATGTCAATTGTTCATCATGAAGTTCCCCTGAGCCGGTTTGTTTTTTCCTGAGCTGAAAATTTCCTTTCAACAAAAGTCATGGATCACAGAGGTGATCCGATCGTTCAGGAAGCAGGGATCCAACGGCTATTAACCCATCAAAATCATAAACAGCTTGTCACTTACCAAGTTCAAATCGATCTGGATTTTGGCCCGGGAACGAAAGCGAAAGCTTGCGTTGTTGTACGTGCTCATACTGTTCAGTGCCGTTGTTGAGTCCTTTGGCATCGCCTCTCTTTATCCTGTCATGGACATGCTTCTGGACAAGGGGCAATCCGCCGTTTATTCCAAAGTGTTCTTTTCTTGGGTGCCCTTCCTGGAAAACTATGTGGGGGGAGACAGCTTTACGCTTTTTGTGCTCATTACAGTCGGCATCCTGTTTATTGCGAAAAACGCCTTTCTGATTTTAACGCATTACCTGTCGATCTCGATAACGACGCAACTGCATTGCTCCTGGATGGATAAAATCTTCTCCTTTTATCTGAGTCAGCCCTACCGATTTTTTACTGAAAAGCAGGCTGGCGATCTGGTACAACGGCAACTGGTTCAAACGGAAAAGGCGGCGACCGCTCTGTGGCAGGTCATGTTGTTTATGAGTGGCATCACACTGATCACCGCTTTGTATCTCATGATGCTGGCTTTTGCTTTCAAGGCAGTGTTGCTGATAACTCTGTTCATCATTCCGATTTACTATTTTACTTTTTCCGTTTCCAGAGGGCCTATTTACCACTCGGGCGACCGTATCGCCGAGATGCATAAAAGAGGCTACGCTCTTTCTGCAGAAGCTCTGTCTGGAGTGCGGGAGGTCAAAACATTTGGTGCTGAAAAGTTTTTTTCCAAACGTCTGGTTCAGATTTGGGAAGAATTTCGCAGGCACACGATCCGCAATACGACCTTCTCTTATCTGCCGCGACCTTTTTTGGAAACCTTTGCGGCATTGGGAGGCTTGATCGGGATTTATTGGTCTTTGAAAATGGGTACCGATATAAAAAATCTCATGCCTCTGCTGGCAGTTTTTGGGGGAGCGTTTTATCGGATGTTGCCTTTGGTTTCGGGGGCAAGCAGTCAATTTCTGATTGTTTATGGGGCCCTCCCCGCGCTTGAGATCGTGTCTGCTCTTGTCAAGGAATCGAATCCTGTCAACGGTGAAGAAACGATGCCTCCCATGAAAAAGGACATCGTTTTCGACCAGGTTTCTTTTGCTTATAATGAAGGGGAACCGGTTTTGCAGGATGTTTCGTTGCGCTTCGAAGCCAACCGATTTTACGCCATCGTGGGTTCATCGGGCAGTGGCAAGTCCACGCTCATGGATCTGCTTTTAGGATTTTATACTCCTGATAAGGGCCGGGTGTTGGTGGATGGGGTTGATTTGAAAACCCAGACACCTTCTTCCTGGTTGCGACAATTGGGAGTCATCAGCCAGGACAATTTTCTTTTCACCGGGACGGTCGCGGATAATATTTGTTTCGGGTTGGATGAAAGGTATCGCGATTCTGCCCGTATTCTGGAATCTTCCAAAATGGCGCATGCCTGGGAATTTATTCAAAAAATGCCGGAAGGTTTTGACACTCAGGTGGGTGAGCGTGGTGTGAAATTATCTGGCGGGCAAAAACAGAGACTGGCGATTGCCCGTGCGCTGTATCGAAATCCCTCTGTTTTGATTTTTGATGAAGCCACCAGTTCGTTAGACCCGGTGTCCGAAAAAAATATTCAGAAAGCGATTGAGGAGTTGCAGGGAAAGCGCACGATGATAGCCGTGGCGCATCGACTCTCCACGGTCGTGAAAGCCGATCACATTTATGTGATCGCCAACGGCAGGATTGTCGAGCAGGGAACGCACCAGGAATTGCGTGAAAAGAAGGGCGTTTATCATGATTTATGCGAACACCAGGCCCTACATTAAGTGCCATGTTTGAAAAATGTTACAATGAGCCGCTTGACGTATCCATGGAATCATTACCTAATCAAATATTTTTCGATGGTTTTTTATGAGTGAGAAGTCCCGCCCTAAAATTCTTATCATCACGACACCCCTGCGCCCCGTGCCTACGATGTTTCCTCCGATTGGGAGTTTGTCTGTAGCGACGGCCTTGAAAAAATCCGGTGCCGCGGATGTCCGGTTCTACAATATTGATTTGTTGAGGCCGGAATACTCTGAGGTGCTGGAATACATCAAAAATGAAAAGCCGGATATTCTTGGCATCAGTGCGGTTGTTTCTACCGCATACGAATATTCCAAACGCTTGTCTCTGGATATCAAAAGAGAACTCCCCGAATTGACGATATTACTGGGCGGCAACATGGGAGCTTCCGCGGAAGTCATTCTCAAAAAAACAGGCGTGGATTTTGTCTGCACCGGTGAAGGGGAGAAAACAGCCGTTGATTTTGTGAATTGCTGGAAGAGCGCAAAGAACAAAAACGATTACCTCAATGTCAAAGGCCTTGCGTTTTTTGATGAGCAGGACGAACTCCAGATCACCGCTTATGCAGAGCCGTTAGCCAAAGAAGAGGTTTACGATATAGACTGGAGCGAGATGGAAGCCTCCAAAGAGCTGGACTGGTTTATCCCATCACAAGAAAATTCCGACACGATACGAGAAGCTTATGCTCACGATCCACGCTGTCATGAGCCTCATCGTAATGATAAGACCGTTTTTACTTTTGTGTCGAGCAAGGGTTGCGTGGCCCGCTGTACCTTTTGTCATCGCTGGGACAAGGGTTATCGTGTGATCCCTATTCCTTCTCTCATGAAGCGCATTGACTATTTCATTGAGAAATACAACGTAGGATTTCTGGACTTTGGCGACGAAAATTTTGGTTCCGACAGGCGTTGGCTCATTGAGTTGTTGAGCGAAATCAAAAAGAGAGATTTGCTCTGGCGCGTCGCGGGCATGCGAGTGAGCACTCTGGACGAAGAGATCATTGTGCAAATGAAAGAAGCGGGTTGTGTTTCCATTCTTTGCGGGATGGAAAGTGGCAGTCAGCGCATGCTCGATGTCATGGAAAAAGTGACGACGGTGGAACAGAATAAAAATACTCTGCGCTGGCTCGCGAAACACAATATTCCAACTGTGGTTCAATTGGTCATCGGCAGTCCGGGCGAAAGTCCTGAGACGATTCAGGAATCCTGCGACTTCGCGGCGTTTTTTGCCGAACAATCTCCCGAGACCGATCCCAACGATCTGAGCATCAACTTTGCTCAAGCCTTGCCGGGTACGCCGCTTTATGAGGTGGGACGGCGCAATAAAAAAATTGGTTCGTCGCTCGAAGAAGAAGAACAATACCTGCTGAATATTTCTGATCGCGATGCACGCGATGGTGAAACCCGTTTGAATTTTACAGACTATCCCATGATCCTGCTGGAAAAATGGCGATTCGATATCCAGATCGCGGCGCAACATGCCTGCATCTCGAAATGGGGCAAGGCGGTGTATTTCAACAATATCCTAAACGCACCCCGACTCAAGCACATCCAGTCCAAACCGGCTGAAGAGGAATCAAAGGATTCTGGTTATTTTGCAGACCCTGCACGTATCAAGGAACAAGAGCTGGGCCAACGAAAAGCACCTGAAATGACGAGCATGGGACCGACGGACACGGTGAATGAAAAAACCGTGCGCATCGAAATCCTCGACAAGCAAATGCCGTCAATCTTATCTTTGATAAAACAACGGGCGAAGGTGGGACACATTGCCATGTTCTATCCGCGATTTTTTTGGCAGACGCGTCATTTTCTGATCCTGTTTATCATCGCCAACACTTTCAGAAAATACCCGCGCAGGATTGCCTGGAATATGACCAAAGAATATCTGTTGTGGAAACTGGGTGTTTCAAAAATTAAAGGGAACACCACGACGGGAAATTATTTATCCTTGCGAAAAGTTATAAAAAAGAATTTGATTCCCGATATTGAAACCGATCACCCGATCATGGCCCCTTTACGAAAGGGCCGATAGGCTGGGCTGGTAATATCAGAAGGGAATTTTTTAGATTAGAGAATTGAAAAAAACAAAATGACAGACATGCCCAGAAAAATTTTACTGAACCCCGGACCCGGCACCACTTCCCAAAGTGTCAAAGACGCCTTGGTGGTGGAGGACATTTGTCCACGCGAAAAAGAATTTCAAGAGGTGATGGAGAACTTGCGCCGAGATCTGGTGAAAGTGGTTCATGCAGGCAATGATTACGACTGCGTGATGTTCGCAGGTTCCGGTACGGCGGTGATGGATGCCTGCATCAACTCCGTGGTTCCTCCCGATAAAAAAATATTGATCGTCAATAACGGAGCTTATGGGATGCGCCTTGCGGCCATCGCTAAAGCTTACGGCATTGCTGTCGAGGAGATGAAATTTGCCTGGGACTCTCCACCATCTCTGCAAGCCATCGAAGAGAAACTCGCGTCGGATGCCGATGGCTCCATCGCCTGCATCGCCATGGTGCATCACGAAACCACGACGGGTTTATTGAATCCTGTGAAGGAAACAGGCGCACTCGCACAGCGTTACGGAAAGACCTTTATTGTGGATGGGATATCGAGCTACGCCGCGATCCCTATCGACATCGAAGCCTGTCATATTGATTATCTGCTCTCGACTTCAAACAAGTGCATTCAGGGCATGGCGGGAATCAGCTTTGTGATTGCAAAAATTTCGGCTCTTGAAAGTGCAGGGAAATTTCCCTCGCGCTCTTATTATCTCGACCTCTGCGAACAATATGCTTACATGAAACGCACCGGGCAAATGACGTTTACGGCACCGGTGCAAATCGTTTACGCCTTGCAACAGGCGGTCAAAGAATATTTTGATGAAGGGGCGGAGAAGCGGCGTGCGCGTTACAGCGAAAACTGGGACACGCTCTATGAAGGGCTTGCGAAGCTGGGCTTTCAATTTCTTTTGAAACCGGAACACGAATCAAAGATTCTCCTCTCCGTTCGCGAACCCACGCACCCCGATTTTGATTTCAATGTTTTGCACGATCGTCTGTACGCGAGAGGATTCACCATCTACCCTGGAAAAATCGACAACACAAAAACATTCCGGCTGGCGGTGATAGGCGATCTCAGGAAACAGGACATGCTCGATTTTCGGGTCGCTCTGGAAGAGACGCTCGCAGGCATGGGCATCCAGCATCCGCTTTACATCTGAGGTCTTATTTTTCCTGCATGACTTTCCAGGTACGGTAAGCACCGGAAAGATTTTTTACCTTAAATCCGCTCAGTGCCAGTTGCCGGCAGGCAAAAAAGGACCGTTGTCCGGTCTGACAATAGACAATGATTTCCTTGTCCCGAGGCAGTTCCTGCATTCTCTCGTGCAATTCGTCCAGCGGGATATGTAAAGAAGGTTGAATGCAACCTTCTTCTCTTTCATCCTCATCGCGCACATCGAGCAATACCTGTTGATTGCTTGCTACCTGATCGAGCTCATTCCAGTGCGCGTTTTTGATTTCCCCCTTCACCACATGCTGGGCCACCATTCCGGCAAGGTTGACCGGATCTTTTGCCGCTCCAAAAGGCGGCGCATAGGCCAGTTCCAAAGCTTCAAGATCGTGCATGGTCAAACCGGATTTCAGAGCGGTTGCTAATACGTCGATGCGTTTATCGACGCCATCTTTGCCAATCACCTGAGCACCCAGCAATTTTCCGGTCTTTGGGTCGAATAGAATTTTCATCGCGATCCGGCTACCCCCGGGATAATAATTGGCATGCGATGCGGGGTGCAGATAGACTTTTTCGTAAGAGAGGTTCAAACGCTGTAGAGTTTTTTCGCTGGCTCCGGTGCAGGCCGCAGAGCATTCGAACACACGCACAATGGCGGTTCCCAGCGTGCCTGCATATATCTCGTTGCCGCCAAAAATATTGTCACTGACGATTCGGCCCTGACGGTTGGCGGGTCCGGCGAGTGGAACCATCACCGCTTCGCCGGTCACAAAGTCGGTGACTTCGATGGCGTCGCCCAATGCCCAGATATGAGCATCCGAAGTGCGAAGCATGTTGTTCACACGAATGCCGCCGCGCTTTCCAGTTTCCAGTCCTGCTTGTAGCGCAAGTTGAGATTCCGCTCTCACTCCAATTCCGAGGATAACGAGATCGGCGGGCAGTCGTGCGCCGCTTTTGAGTTCGACAATGCTTTGATGTCCCTCATCGGCTTGCGGGGCGATGAATGCGGAAACGCCGTCGTTGAGGCGAAGGTCCACGCCATTGACTTTCAATTCCTGATGGAGCCATGCCGCCATTTCCGGGTCGAAGGCCGCCATGACCTGGGATAGAGCTTCCACCACGGCAACCTGCAATCCGCGGCGTTGCAATTGTTCCGCCATTTCCAATCCTATGAAACCGCCGCCGACGATGACCGCTCTGCGGGCCTTGTTGGTCTCGATCCAGTCCAGTATGGCTTCCGCATCGGGGATACTGCGCAACGAAAAATGCGCGGGATGATCGATGCCGGGGATGGGCGGTTTGAGCGGGCTGGCACCGGTGGAGATGATGAGGTCGTCGTAACTCTCGCGATACTCTTCATTGTTTTGATGGTTGAAGACGCGCACCCAGCGTTCCTTGGGGTTGATTTCCTTCACTTCGGACAAGACGCGTACATCCAGATTGAAGCGTGCGCGCAGGCTTTCGGGAGTCTGAACCAGTAAATCCGACTTGTCGGAAATCTCGCCGCCGATGAAATAGGGCAATCCACAATTGGCAAAAGAAACATGAGGTCCGCGTTCAAACATTATGATCTCTGTCTCTTCAGAAAGCCGCCTCGCATGAGCGGCCGCAGAGGCTCCCCCAGCCACGCCACCTATGATCAAGATTCGTTTGGGTTTCATAATTCGTTTCTCTAAAAGTGATTGAATGTCGAGCTGTTCCAGAAAACACTCCGCATCGGTTCGCAAATCTTCCTGCCTTTGCTTTGAGTCGATGTTTGAGTCTCCCAACTCAAGGATATACCCAATTGTCTTTGATGAACAGGTCTCTCATCTAGATAGTTGTCTAGAAAAATGACTCTTTTGCTTCTGAATCCGCACCGGATTCGGTAATTAATGGCATTTTCAAAGAATTTTTATAAATTTTAAATCCTTTGTTTTTGATAGTTTAAGTATATATCTAGATATTATATTAGATATTTATGAATCTAACCTTGACAAATACTCGTCTTATGTCTAGATTATGTATATAGGTTGATTAATAAGTTAGACATTAATTCAAATTTTGTTTACAAAGGGGACTCGCAATGAAAACGAAAATGAACGTACTCAACGCAATCGCAATCACCACCACAATCGCTTTGACTTCCACTGTTGCCATGGCTCACTCGAATCACGATCATTCTACAGTTACCTATAAATGGGCCTTGTCTAAAGATTTGCAGGCAAAAATTGATAAAAAACTGGGTTCTGCCGAACCGACTTCTTTGATCGGATTGAATGCTTTCGAGCAAAAAAAGCTGGAGCATTATGACATCAAGGTTGGCAAAAAATTCAATACCGAGACACGCGGACTCAATTTTTTGATCGAGCGAACTTCTGCGGGCATGAAGATTGTCGATGCGAATCGATTCGGTAAAGTTGTTTATACAGATACGGTTCCTATCAAAAAAATTCCGATGCTTTCCAAAGTAACGATGAATCGGCAGTCGCATACAGGTCACGATCATTCTCATCTCCCATACGAATGGACTTTTGGTTTGAAGACACAAGGCAAGCTCATTGATGGAATGATTAAAAATGATAAAGACGTTATGCTGGGACTCAACACATTCGAGTTGTCTTTGTTCAAGGAATATGGCATTCGATCGGGCAATACTTTTCAAACCACGGTTTCTGGACACAAATTTTTAATCGAAAAGACCAGTGCTGGAATCAAGGTACTGCGCCATGTGGACATGCAACGAGTGGCTGTGGTTCCTGATAAAAATGAAAATATGTGATTTCCCACCTGAATCTTTGGAACCCGTCGCGCTGCGGATATTCAGAGATTCAGGAGGGTCTAGAAGGTGAGTCAAGATTTTAGAATGAGAGTTGATGGTTGAATCTGAATATTCAAACGAAAGAAAAGCTGATGACTGATGTGACAAAAATAGACGATTACCTTTCGATTGGTGAATTGGCCAGCATGACCGGGATCGGGGTACATACGCTGAGGGTGTGGGAAAAAAGGTATGGATCGCCACATTCTCAGCGTCTCCCCTCCGGACATCGCAGGTATCCCAAGGCAGAAGTGCCGCGATTGCGAGCGATTGCGAGCGCATTGGAGTCGGGGTACCGGCCCAGCAAAGTGGTGACGGCTACGATGGAGGAATTGCAGAGGTTGATGGGATTGCAATCCTTTGTAGAATCCAAAGCGGACGCACACAATGCCGGGCAAGCTGAGCAGACATCAAAAGAAATGTGGATCGAAAGTGGGGTCAAATCGATTCATGGCTACGATGACGGTGCGCTCTTAAACGGATTCCATGAGCAGTGGGGCCGCCACGGTGCATTGAATTTTGTAATTCACTTTGCCGCTCCCTTATTGGAAAGAGTCGGCAAGGGCTGGGAAACCGGGGAGTTGACGGTATCGCATGAGCATTTCACTTCTGAATGTATGGTGAGTTTTCTGAGTGAAAAATGGCGGCAGATGAACATCAGAAAACAGGGGCCAACGGTTTTGATCACGACCCTGCCGGGAGAGTCTTACAGCCTGGGAATACTCCTGTGCGCCGTGGTCACTTCGGTGACGAATTTCAAGGTGATTTATCTGGGCATTGACAATCCGCTGGAAGACATCATTACTGCTGCAAAAAACTACCAACCGGACATCCTCACGATGAGTATTTCGCACGTCTTCAATCCGGAGTTTGCTGAAACCTTGCTTTATAAAATAAGAAAAGAATTGAGCCCCAAAACATTGATGGTGACAGGCGGAAAAGGAAGCCCGCGCAATCTTCCGGGCGTCACCTACCTCACGGAACTGGATAAATACTACGACCTTCTGGTCAACTTCAACCCATCTACCCGTTGAAAAATTGACTCGAAGTCTAAAATACTCATTTTGAATTTAAAGGGAATGACACGTCATGGCATTTTCAAAAAAAGCAGTGATACTGGTAGGGCACGGAGGATTGCCCAAAGACATTCCTACTGAAATTGTCGAAAAATTCATGCGGGTCCATAAGACCCGAATAAAATCCGGAAACCCCATCAGTACCGAGGAAATCGAGCTGGATGGGATCATTAGAAAATGGCAGAGAAGTCCGGAACATGATCCTTATAAAACCGGACTCGAAAATCTTGCATCTCATATGCAGAATCAGTTGCCGGATTGCTTGTTAAGAACCGCCTACAATGAATTTTGTTATCCAGCGATTGAAGATGCAGTGAACGAACTGGTGCAGGAGAGTGTCAGCCAGATCATCCTTGTGACCACCATGATCACACGCGGAGGATCACATTCTGAAAGCGAAATTTCCGCAGAAGTGAAGGCCCTCAGTTTGAAATACCCGGATGTAGATATTCAATACGCCTGGCCGTTCAATATAGAAGCGTTTGCGTTGTTTCTAAGCGACCATATAAAAACATTTGACCGACCCTGCAAACTCGAAGTTTAACAGAATATTTTTAGAATCGAATAATGCTCTGAATAGAGTGTTTGAATATATAGAAAGTAGATTGTCATGAAAGTAATGGTCACAGGAGCGACGGGATTTGTAGGCAGAGAACTCATCAAAAAACTGAATCAAAAGGGGCATGAAATTCTGGTTTTGACGCGCAATCCCGACACCGCGCGATTGAAGATCCCCGTCCATTGCACGATACGAGCCTGGAATCCCGAGAAGGAATCCCTTCCCGTTGGCTTACTGAAAGGGGTCGATGCCATCATCAATCTGGCGGGCGAGGGCATTGCCGATGGACGCTGGTCTGTGTCACGCAAACGAAAAATTATAGAATCGAGAGTGCTGGCGGTTCGCCGTCTGGTAGAGGCGATGGCTGGAACGGATGACAGACCGAAGGTGTTTGTATCCGCTTCCGCCATTGGATTTTATGGCGACCGTGGAGACGAGTTTCTCGATGAAACTTCAGCGAAAGGCGAAGGATTTCTTTCAGATGTTTGTCAGGACTGGGAGAATGAAATCCTGAAAGCCAAGGAATTGGGAGTTCGAACCGTGGCCTGCCGAATCGGGATGGTGCTGGGTCATGATGGCGGGGCACTGGCCAAAATGCTGGTCCCTTTCAAACTCGGTGTGGGTGGCAATATCGCAAGCGGAACGCAATGGATGAGCTGGATACATGTCAGCGATCTGGTGAATGTCATGATCCATTCCATTGAAAACTCCGCAATGAATGGAATCTACAATGCGGTGAATCCCAACTGGGTAAGAAATGAAACCTTCACCAAAACATTGGGAAAGATTCTCAAGCGACCGACTCTGTTGCCGATACCCCAACCGGTATTGAAACTTGCGCTGGGGGAATTGTCCGAACTATTGCTGGCGAGCCAGCGTGTGAAAGCGAATAAATTGACCGATACAGGATTTCAGTTCCAGTATCCACAATTGGCCGTTGCGCTGAAAGAAGTTTGCGATCACAAATACCATGAAATAGAACTTGAGCAGTGGGTTCCACAGTCGATTGAAAAAACCTTTGAATTTTTTAAAGAAGCCAAAAATCTGGAAAAACTCACACCCGAATTTTTAAAATTCAAAGTGCTCAAACAATCAACAAAAAGCCTTGAGGAAGGAACAAAAATAAATTATCGACTTTCCCTGCACGGCATCCCGATTCACTGGCAATCCGAAATCATAGGCTGGGAACCCAATCACAAATTTTCAGACGTCCAGGTGAAAGGCCCCTACGGCTATTGGCATCACACCCACGAGTTTGAAAAAAAAAATGGCGGAACGCTGATAAAAGACCGCATACTGTATCAGGCCCCTTTCGGCATCGCTGGCGACCTGCTGGCGGGAAGCTTTATCCGCAAGGATCTCGAAGCAATTTTCAACTATCGCTGTAAAGCCGTAGAAATTGAATTGGGTCATGCCTAGAGCAGGAAAAGTTTTTTGAAAAAACCAAATGGCAGAATTTACGATTCATCCCACTAACCCAAACGTTTGAGGATGCCATGAACAGTTTTCAAATCTTTCATATCACCGGAATTTTCATGCTGGCCCTCGTCCTCGGAGGGATGTTCTTTTTTGCCGCGATCATGACACCCCTGGTGTTCACAAAACTGCCTCCACAGATCGCAGGCCCTTTCATACGCGAGACCTTTCCCATCTACAGTCAGGCCATGGCAGGAATGACCTTGATGGCCGCGATATCCTTGTGGAACTATTCCGAAGTCGTGCCCCTCATAATCGTTATTGTACTTTTTCTATGGGCCTGGTTGTGGCTGACACCGAAAATCAATCGCTATCGCGACGCGCAATTGCAGGGCGATCCCAAGGCCGCGAAAACCTTCGATCGCCTGCACAAATTGAGCGTCGGCATCCATCTCGCGCAAATGGTGATGATAGGAATTGTTTTGTTTCGGATCGTGCCATCCATCGGATAAGGAAAAAACTGACGCATGCAATCGGGCAAGTTTAAATGGAGGTCATAATTAGGGGGTCAAATCTATGTTTTATATTAGTTTTACTTTAAAATTGGGTGAGGGTGTTGAGTTTATATAAAAAAATATATTAAATATAGATTTGACTCCTTATACTATAGGTTATCCAATATAAAAAGGGGGATGCTTGGCTTATTCCTCTTCTATTTTGTTTGAGAAAAAGGTTAATATATCATCAACCGACGAAGGCACATATTGATTAAAGCTATCCACATATTCCAAAAAATCTTTTATAAATTTTTCCGAAACGTCGATTTCTTTAGCTCCGAAGCTAAATATTCGTTTGCCCCCCCGAACATTGAGCCCATAATGAATTGTGCGTGGGTTAGCTCCGTCAAATACTGGCTCAGGAGCATTTCTTTTAGAACCAAACAACCTATCATCAAGATGTTCAAAATGGTTCCTAGCGTCTCGGTATAAACTGTAATCTATAGAGCCTTCATGGGTGATTGCATCTCCACCAATTAAACGAGAAAGGACCTTCATGTTATTACAAACTAGATTAATGCTAACAAGTAGAAAATGAAGCTCTATTAATACTTGCGGATAGTTTGATTGTCTCCATGCTTGAATAAAACGAGAGTGTTGTAGCTCCGCGCTATTTCTATATCTTAAAATATGTTCCTGCGTTGTAAGGAGTTTATTATACATAATAGTTCCTTTGAACTTTTTAAGTTATTTATATTAATTATAGATTTGACCCCTATTGTTAGAATTATAATTTATTTTTTAAGTCAGTGTGAATTTATTCAGGACAGGAATTGCATGAGGGCTTGTTTGTTCTCGATGGGTGTTTTGGTCGGGCGGCCCAAGTCTTTGCGCGCGCCTTTACGGACGCGTATCTCCAGCAAGCTGGGTCCGGGTGCGGATATGAATTCTTTCATTTTCGCGGCCAGTTCTTCTTTGCTGTCAGCACGCAAAATGATTTGGTAGCCCGATGCGGTGGCGATGGCTCCGTAGTCGATGTCAAATCCCACGGTGGGTTGTCCGCCAACGGAGTCATGCGCGCCGTTGTTGATGAGCACGTGCCGGAAATTCGCACAGGCGGATATGCCGGTGATCGGGAACGATCCCAAATGCATGAGGGCGGCTCCATCGCCGTCGATGCAGAAGACCTTGCGGTCTGGCACTTGTTGCGCGATCCCCAGCGCGATCTGCGATGCGTGGCCCATACCGCCCACGGTCAGGAAATCGCGTTCGTGTCCTTCCCCGCGTTTCACACGCAGTTCAAACAACTCGCGTGATGCCATTCCGGTTGTCGATACCACGACATCCGCAGGAGACATGGGATCAAGCAATTCGCCAATCGCCTCCTCGCGGGTCATGGCGTATTCCGGTGCAGAGGAGTCGGATAATTTATAAGTCTGGAAGGTTCCCTTCTGGACTGCAAGTACAAAGGGTCCGGATTTCGTTTTGAAATGTTCCATGGCCCGGTCCAGAGCCGGATCGGCGGAGTCGTCGTCGGGTCCGATCACCGCAAAAGGGATGTCCATCGCACTCAGCATGGCGAGCATGACCCGGCCTTGCTTGACATGTTGCGGTTCGTCCTTCACCCCCGGCTCGCCGCGCCAGCCCACAAGCAATAGCATGGGAGTTGCGTAAACCTCGGGGTCGGCCAGAGACAAGAGGGGATTGATCGCATTGCCCAAACCGGAATTTTGCATATAGATAAGCGGCACTCCGCCGGTTGCGAAATGATGACCCATGCCCAGTCCCACGGCCGCGCCTTCGTTGGCGGTGATGACATGCGCTGAAGGTTCTGCATGGTCGGTCAAATACGCGCAAAAATCTTTCAACAGGGAATCGGGAACACCTGCGAAAAAGCGGATGTTTCGTGTCTGCAAGGCGTTTAAAAAGTTTTTGTTATCGATCATGATATTTGTTCAGGCGTCAGACAGATTGGTAGAAACCGAATAGCAGGTGTTTGCTGATTCGATTGTTGAATCGGCTTCGCTCAAGTGCTGTGTTTGATTTATGGATGGTACCCGATGTTGCTGGGCAGAATTTTAGCATAAATTGGGGTCTGAATTGATTTATGGGGCGTTATTTTTTTACAGACATGATTTGACTTTAAAGCAAAGCATTTGCCAGATTTGCAACAAAGCGGTCGCGGCACACGAGCGCGGGGCAAAGAAGGATTCTGCAGAAGTTTTTATCTTTCCGTTTCAGTTTGTCAGATGCTTTTAAGCGTTTGAATTGTTTGGGGAGTTTGAGATCATATAATTCTTTTCCCTGGCAATATTTTATTGTTATACTTTCTCGAATAGAAGTTTGCACTTATGAGGTTTGCAATGAGTTCCGATGCAAGAAAATTTCCCCGTGTTCCCTTCACAAATGCGATTACAATAGAAGTTTCTGGCAATCCATCTCCTGCGGAGTTGGAGGACCTTACCGTGGAGGGGGCTTCTTTCATCTTTGATGAAGCGATGTCTTCTGGTACCTTGCTCACGGTGAAATTTCCGGGCTCTTCGGATATGGAACCTGCTGATTTGATGACCGAGGTGGTGCGTTGCGAACCAAAGCCCGGCGGCAGGTACTCAGTCGCGGTGCAATTCTCTGATGCGGATGACCAGTATTTGATGGATATTTTGAGCTTGATCCACAGGGGTCATACTGAAAAGAATAAATAGAATTATTTTATGAGTGAAGATCTATCTTTATTGGCAGAAGTGGGTGGCCGTGAGGTTCTGGAACGCGTTCACAAGAAGTTTTATGACAAGCTTTATGAGCATGCCTGGTTGAAACATTTCTTTGCTGAGGTTGACCAGAAGGTCATAGAAAATCAGCAAACAGATTTCATGGTTTCCAATATGGGAGGAGGCCGGGTGTATTCTGGCAAGTTGCCCAAGCCTGCGCACAAGCACATGAATATCACGGATGAAATGTTTGAGGAGCGCAATCGCATTTTGAAGGAGAGTATTCTGGAATGCGGTGTTCGCCCCGATCTTGCCGAGCGTTGGCTCAAGATCGATTACGCTTTCAAACGATCTTTGGTTAAGAACAGTTTGTCAGAATGCGAAAAACGCTTTTTTACTGATGAGATTCTTGATTTTCCAAAACCCCCCAATTTTTGATCGTTTTTAGATACTAATCAATCCACACTGAAAATCAGCTTCTGGAGGTTTTCCCCATTTTAAGATTCTCCGTTTTATCCAGTGGCAGTGGCGGCAACGCGATATTCATCGAATCCTCTCAAACCCGTATTTTGCTCGACGCGGGTTTGAGTTTTCGTGAGCTTACGATGCGGATGGCTCAAGTGGGTGCGGATTTTTCTTCTCTGGATGCGGTGTTTGTGACGCACGAGCATTCGGATCATTGGAAGGGTCTGGGTCCGCTTGCGCGTAAAACGAAAGCCACGGTTTACTCGACCGAAGGAACGTTCCGCGGCATTCAAGACCGTGTCGGAAAATTACCGCACTGGAAGCCATTGAAGGCGGGACGACCGCAAATTGTGGGTGATCTTCTCATCGAACCCTACGCGACCCCGCACGATGCGCGCGAGTCGGTGGCTTTTGCGGTGCATTGCGGCGGCAAAAAAATCGGTCACGCCGCCGATCTCGGCACGATCAATTCGACGGTTGTCGATCATCTGCGCAATTCCGATGTTTTGCTGATCGAGTCCAATCACGATGTGGACATGTTGATGGCCGGACCTTACACCTGGCCGCTGAAGCAGAGGATAAAAAGTCTGGTCGGTCATCTATCGAACGAAGTTTGTGGCGAACTGCTGGCCAAGGTCGTGCATTCCAAATTACAAGCGGCGGTATTGATGCATTTGAGTGAAACGAACAATTGTATCGATATCGCAGAAATCACGGCCCGGCAGGCTCTGGGTTCTTATCCTGCCGAGATGATCGTTGCCCGGCAGGATCGCGCGACCCCCTTTATAACCATTTGAATGGCTGTTTGAAAAGCATTATGGATCTGGAAGACAAAATATCCGGTTGTTTCACAGGGCTTGCCATTGGCGATGCCATGGGCTCTGCTGTCAAAGGGGTCAAGCCCGAAGCGGTCAAACAGTTGTTCAAGCAAGTCGATCGTTATCTGGACGTCAAACCGCATTTGGGCAAGGGGGTCAAGCGTTACCGTATGCGTGGGCTTTACGGAGCCCAGACGCAACTGGCACTTGCTGTTTGTGACAGTTTGCTGGAAGATAAAAAATCTGGTGTGCAAGGCGTTGCCGATCGTTTGCAGGTGCTGAGTCAGGGCGGGTCGGAAGGCGAGTTTGGCGTTTTCAGACGACCCGAGGGCAATCTGGTTCGTGCGGTCGAGGCACTCCGGAATCGCGTGGAGCTTTTGCCTGCAGAGGCTTCGTCGAAGGACTGCAACTTTGCCGTGATGGGAATTCCGTCGGCCCTGTTTTATAAAAAATCTTCGACGACTCTGGAGCGGTTCTGGCTGGAAAGCGGGTTGATGATGAGCCGAAATGTCTGGGAGATCAGTGCTGTTGGTGTCGTCGGGCTCATCACCCTGCGTTGTCTGCAATGGGAGCCGGGAGAGAATCTCGACAAAAAGTCAGACGAACTGTATCAGGAATTGATCGAATACAGTGAGACGGTGTTGACGGTCTTGCAGGAGCAATTTCCCGAAGTTTACGAAGAGCAGAACACACGGACCCGCACGGCCTTTGTTGATATGTTGAAAGGTCTGCAAAAGATGCGTTCCCAATCGCAGGACGAAATCCTGCAATGGGTTTGCGAACATGCCAGCGAATCGACAAACAATCCCATTCATCATCCCTCGCAGGCCAGCGTATTGACTTTGATTCCACTGGCCTTGCTGACCGTGTTGAAACATGAAGGTGCTTTTCAGTCCACATTGACGGCGGTATTGAATCGCGGACGCTCGGCCGAAAAATTGGGAGCCCTTGTGGGGGCCTGGATGGGAGCCCTGTGCGGTTTTTCAAAAATCCCGCAGGAACTCAAAACCGGGCTGGTCAATGGCAAAGAGATAAAGACACGCGGTGAGGCCTTGTGCAAACGCAGGGTGCAGGGACAATCCAAAGAACTTTATGAAATGGAGTCGGGTTCATCTGCAAAAAATCGCGAAGAGGAAAGAAAGTATCAACCCGTGTCCAAAGTTTCCAAACCGGCAAGTCGATCCTGGGATGACGACGACGATGACGAACTGGAAAGCGACGTTCCCCTAAAAGAGAACAAAGCCGAGTGGCGAAAATTTCAGAAAGATAAAACACGGAAAAAGCGCGATCGACGTAAAAATCTGGATCCAGAACTTGAATTGGAAGAGGATTTGATTTAGAAACGAGAAAGTTCTTTATAATTACGGTATAATAAAACGAGTAAAAAAATTTGCAAGGCGACAAGCCGACAGACCTTAGGTTCATATGAGACAGAATTTTTTACAAGGAGTACTGCCCTTGAATATTGGGAAATTGATTTTAGTGGCGATTTTTATTTTTTTCGTGGTCGTTCCCTTGTCAGCAGAAGAAAAAGGCGATGAGCAGGCCACACCGTCTGCACCTTCTTCCCCTCCTTCTGCATCTAAAAAGGCAGAAGCTAAAAAACCAAAAGAAGAAGGTCTGGTCATTGGCAAAAATTTAGCAGTGGGTATGCCATTGCAGAAGGCCTACAACCTTTTGGGTACACCCGATGCCGTACTTGTTGCACGCGGCCTCGCTCCAGAGTACGACAGTGTTTTTGTGAACTACAAAGAAGCGGGAGTGGTTGTTTACAGCCTGACAGGTAGGACCGTTGTTGAAGAAATAGAAGCTTTGCCTACATTCAAGGGAGCGTTTGATAAAGGGCTCAAGCTTGGAGACAACATCAGCAAGCTGATAAGTCTCTATGGAGTTCCTGAGGAATTCAACGACAAAATAGCGCGATATCCCGACAAAGGGATGTTTTTTTTCCTGAAAGGTGAGACCCTCGTTTCGGCAAAATGGTTTCTGAAAGGGAGCAAAATTTTCGATCGGGAGCTCATCGGTCAGTAATAATTTATAGTTTTATAAAGGACTAAAATAATTTAAAAGTTGTAACATCAAAAAAATTCTCATAAAATAATGTATTACTAAAGTATTACTAAAGAGAATCAACTGAAAATTATTTGCGAGGGGTGCAGGTTGCCTCTGTAAATGGTCCTTTTCAGTCGGGCCAATCCGGTCCGATCCCGAATTCTAATCTTCTTATTTGCAAGGAACATCCAGTTATGTTTAAGCGATTTACGGAACGGGCTCGAAAAGTCATCATACTTGCCAGAGAAGAGGCGGAGCTTTATCGGCACGAGTATCTGGGGACAGAGCATATATTGCAAGGTGTAATAAAGGACGGTGGTGGCATCGCGGTAGCGATCGTTCAAAAATCTGGGGTGGATGTGAGTCTGCTCAAAAAGGAATTGGAAAAAAATCTGCCACGCAGTTCCAATTCTTTAATCATTGGTGATATTCCCTTCACCTCACGTGCAAAAAAAGTTTTGGAATTTGCCGTTGAGGAGGCGAGGTCTCTCAATCACAACTACATAGGAACCGAGCATCTTTTGCTGGGCTTGCTCAAGGAAAAGGAAGGCGTTGCCTGCCGGGTTCTGAATAATTTTGGTTTGTTTTTCGATGATGTGAAGGAAAAAATCGTTGAAATGTTCAAAGAGCCAACCGAAGGTGCCAAGGAAGTTGGCAAGACTCCGACGCTGGATGAATTCAGCCGGGATTTAACGAAGATGGCTATGGAAGGCAAGCTCGATCCCATCATTGGGCGTAACAAGGAAATCGAGCGGGTGGTTCAAATTTTGAGCCGTCGAACAAAAAACAACCCTGTCTTGATCGGTGAGCCGGGCGTCGGTAAAACGGCTATTGTTGAAGGCCTGGCGCAGATGGTTATCGAAAAAGAAGTGCCCGATACCCTGTTTGACAAGCGTGTGGTTTCGCTCGACCTGGGGTCGCTCATTGCCGGTACCAAGTACCGGGGTCAATTTGAAGCGCGCCTCAAGGGCATCATGAAAGAAATCGTTCAGAACAAGAATATTATTTTGTTCATTGATGAATTGCACACGATTGTAGGTGCCGGAGCGGCAGAAGGTTCTGTTGACGCTTCCAATATGTTGAAGCCGGCTCTTTCGCGCGGTGAGATACAGTGTATTGGTGCGACCACGTTGGAGGAATACCGCAAGTACATTGAGAAAAACGGTGCTCTTGAGCGTCGTTTTCAACCTGTCGTTGTGAATCCCCCTTCCGCAGAAGAGACCATAGAAATTATAAAAGGCTTGCGAGTGCCTTATGAGTTGCATCATAAAGCGAAAATCACCGATGAAGCCATCATTACTGCAGTACGGTTTTCCGACCGTTACATCAGTGATCGGTTTTTGCCCGACAAGGCCATCGATGTGATCGACGAAGCGGGTTCGCGTGTGCGTCTGAGAAAGGTGACTCAATCACCAGAGATGCGTGCGGTTCAAAAGGAAATTGATGTTTTGGTGCGTGAAAAATCAGTTCGCATCGAAAATCAGGAGTTCGAGAAAGCCGTCGAGCTGAGAGATAAAGAAGAAGATCTGCGCGAACAACTTGAGAAGATACGATCTGAATGGGAAGCAGGAAAAGACCAGGAGGAACCTTCAATCACAGAAGAAGACATCGCCGCAGTCGTTTCCAGCATGACGGGAATTCCCTTGTCACGCATAGAAGAAGTTGAAAGCATTCGACTTCTGAATATGGAAGAAGAGTTGGCGGGTAAAGTGGTTGGCCAGCGTGAAGCCATCAAGGTCATCACACGCGCCATCCGACGCTCGCGCTCGGGCCTCAAGGACATGCGTCGCCCGATCGGGACCTTCCTGTTTCTTGGCCCCACAGGTATCGGTAAAACAGAGCTTGCACGGGTACTTGCCGAATTTATGTTTGGTAACCCGGATGCTCTGATACGTCTCGATATGTCCGAGTATATGGAAAAATTCAATGTTTCCCGTCTGACAGGAGCCCCTCCCGGCTACGTCGGATATGAAGAAGGCGGGCAGTTGACGGAAAAGGTACGCAGAAAACCCTATTCCGTGATTCTTTTTGATGAGCTGGAGAAAGCCAATCCAGATGTTTTCCATCTTTTATTGCAGATCATGGATGAAGGAAGGTTGACAGACAGTTATGGCAGGGTCATCGATTTTAAGAACACCGTAATCATCATGACCTCGAATATCAGTTCGAGAATGCTGGATAAGGGAACGTCGTTGGGATTTCACAACGACAATAATGAGTTGAGCTATGAAAAGATGCAAAAGGAATTGAAACAGGATCTGCGAAAAACGTTCAATCCTGAATTTCTGAACCGCATCAGCGAGACCGTTGTGTTCCGTCCTTTGAACATTGATCATATTGTGGAGATTTTAGACATCAACCTGCAACAGTTGAACGAGCAGTTGATTCAGCAGGGACTCACGCTGGAATTGACCCTGGGTGCCAAAAAATGGCTGGCCGAGAAAGGTTTTGACAAGAATTTTGGTGCGCGACCTCTGAAACGGGCCATGCAAAAGTATCTGGAAGATGTGCTTTCTGACGAAATGCTGAAAGGTCGTTTCAAGAATGGCGGTCATATTGAAGCCAGTCTGCAGGGAGATGAGTTGATTTTCACTGAAAAGAGCGATACTGTAAACGCTTAATACAAAATAGCTCTATTGAATCAAATATATAAAGGTATCAGGCTTCTGAACCGTTAGGGTTCAGAAGCCTGATGCTTTTTTTTTGCTTGAATTCAGGACACTATAAAATGTACCATAACTCAATTAATAACAATTAGTTTCACTCGATGCTCCCATTGCTTAGAAAACTACCCTTTCTTCTACTTTTTATCCTCCTTCTCCAGCCGATCCATGATGCTTATGCGATGGGTGGCGATATCATTCGTTCTATCCGGATTGAAGGAAACCGGCGCGTCGAAGCTTCAACCATCCGCTATTATATCAAGTCCAAGATAGGGGAGCCGATTTCCCAACAGCGGGTGCGTCAGGATATTGAAGAAATCTACAGTCTGGGACAGTTCAAAGATGTTCGCGTGGAAACCTTTCCAGTAGAGGGTGGTATCGAAGTCCTCTTCAAGGTGGAAGAAATTTTATCCATTGGGGAGATTCGTATTGCGGGAGACAGTCAGGTAGACAGCGTTGAAATATGGCGTAAAATCAAAGATTTTCTAAAGCAGGGAGAAACTTTTCATCAGCATTTGTTGAATGAAACAATCAGCACCATCACCCAGCATTATAACGAAAAAGGTTATTTCTTCGCTAAAATCACGATAGATACATTCCCTACGCCAAATAATCTCGTCAATCTGCAAGTCAATATTGTACGTGGCAATAAAGTTGGGATTCATAAAATACGATTTGTTGGCAACAAAAGGTTCACCGACAAAGAGCTCAAAGAGAAGATGGAGACCAATGAGGCAAGCTGGTACTCCTGGCTGGATGAATCGGGAATTTACAAGAAAGACTTGTTGAAACTGGATACCTTTCGTATTGAGGCCTTTTATCAGGATCATGGGTACATCAAAGTTCACGTTCAGGACCCTCGGATAGACATCAACGAAAAAGATCAGGCCATCTACATTGTTATCCCCGTTGACGAAGGTCCACAATTCAAAATCGGTAAAGTTGAAATCAAGGGGAATGATAATGTTTCTGAAGAGGCGATTCGGAAGGTAATCTCCAGTAAAGCTTCCGAGGTGTATAATTTATCGCAGGTTCGGGAAGACGTTCTCAGTATTTCAGAGCTCTATTCCAAGGAGGGTTATGCATACGCAGATGTAAACCCCCAACCAAAAGAGGATAATGAGACCAAGACGGTCGATCTGCTATTTCAGATCGACAAGGGCCGAAAAGTTTATGTCGGAGAAATCTCAGTCATCGGCAACACTCGAACCCACGACAACGTTATCCGGCGTGAATTTCGCTTAAAAGAGGGCGAGTTATTCAACAGCGACAAATTAAAACGAAGCAAGCAACGTCTCAACAATCTGAAATATTTTGCAGATGTCAAAGTCGATACACACCGCGGCAAAGAAAAAGATCTCATCGACATAACCACAACCGTCGCAGAGCAACCCACGGGCTCCATCAGTGTGGGAGCCGGGTACAGTTCCACCGAGAACCTGATTTTCAACGCCTCTATTTCCCAGGACAACTTTTTGGGTAGGGGACAGAAAATGATATTCAGCACCAACCTGTCTTCACTGCGAAGCGATTTCAACTTGTCCTTCACCGATCCGCGTATTTTCGATTCGAATATACTGGGTGGAATCGATCTTTTTAATACCAAAACCAATTTCTTTAGTTTTTTATCTAGAAACAACGGTGGTGGATTGCGTTTGGGAAAAAACATTTCTGAATACGAATCTGTCTCTATCCGTTACGGGCTTGAAAATGTCAGTATTTCTGGCGTGGCCCCGGCTTCACAAACAAGTTTTCTGAAGAATCAAGATCGAACCACAAGCAGAATAGCACCTTCGTATATTTACGATTCAAGGGACGATTTCCTGAATCCGTCGAATGGCTGGAGACATGTTTTTAAATTTGATTTTGCGGGAAGCATCCTCGGAGGAAGTGATTTTCTCAAGGCGGGTTATGAAGTCACCTACTATCGCCCTGTTGTAGGCAAACTCGTTGGTGCCATCCACGGAGAAATCAACTGGGCGGATGGTTACAATGGCGAGCAGTTGCCTATTTTTGAAAACTACTTTATGGGCGGTCCCACCAGTCTGCGCGGATTCACCATCAAAAATATTGGACCTAAAGACTCTTCAGGAAACCCGATCGGTGGTAGCCAGTCGGTGTTGCTGAATATGGAATTACAGTATCCTTTCACAAAGGGATTTCGCGGTTTCGCATTTTTTGATCAGGGTAACGTCTATGGAGACGGGACCAGTCTTATCGGTACAGCCAGTTCTTTTGATTTGAGCAAACTGCGCTCCAGTGTGGGTGTGGGTGTGCGTTTTATCAGCCCCTTTGGTCCTGTGGGTTTTGCTTATGGAATCAAGCTTGATCAGAAAAAAGGCGAAAAACCGGCAGAGTTCCATTTCTCTGCAGGAAGCGCGTTCTAGAAGTCAGCATGATTTAGGAATGAATACTTTAAAATTGCGCCTGATAATTTTGCAAAATAGGGTTGATTGTCGCCTGCCTGGCAGAAAAAAATCTTTGCCGTCCTCCCTTTCTTAACATAGAATGGTTTGTATGAGGTTTGCAAACTGAGAAGACACTGCATCTTCCGTTAGTTTCAAATATTCAGAATTACTTCAAATTAAATATTTTCGAGAGGAACCATGTTGCCAAGACAATTTAAAGTATTTAAAAAATCAAGTCCCCTTTTTATAGCCCTTTTTTTGATCGCCCTTTTTGCAGGCACGGCGTTTGGTGCTGAGGGACGGATGGGATTTATAGATCTGCAAAGGGCCTTGTCGGAAACGAAAGAATGGCAAGAAAAATCGGGAGAATTTAAAAAAGAATTTGAAAGAGAACAAATCCTCATATCTGCGCGAGAAGCAAAGATTGCGAAGATGCTTGAAGACATCAATAAGCAGAGCATGGTACTCGATCCCACTTTGAAAAAAGAAAAAGAGGACGCTTTTCGGGCTGAGAGGCGTGATTTTGAGCGTTATGTCAAAGACAAGAGCGAAGAGTTCAGCGCAAAAGAAAAAGAAATGACGGAAGAAGTGATCAAAAAAATGGTCAAGGTTTTAAAGAAAATCGGCAAGGAAAAAGATTTCACCATGATTTTGGAAAAGAAAAGTACTCTGTACATGGATGAAGACAAGGACATTACGTCAGCCGTTGTAAAAGTTTACGACAAGATGTACCCTAAAGAGCAATAAGCCTCAATACATCACGCGAATGAAAATGGAGTGTGTTGCAGTTTCTGGAGATATTGTAAATGCTGGATAGTGTCGAAATAAAAAAAATCATTCCTCATCGTTACCCGATGTTGCTGGTGGATCGGGTGATCGAAAGCGATTGGGATACACGGATCGTTGCCTTGAAAAACGTTACGGCGAATGAACCTTTTTTTCAAGGTCATTTCCCGGAGTTTCCTGTCATGCCCGGAGTTCTTATCATAGAAGCCTTGGCGCAGACGGGTTGTATCCTGGCATTACGCGTTTTGAAAAAAGAAGGGCAGGGTTCTGTATTTTTTACCGGCATCGACGGAGCCAAGTTTCGCCGCCCCGTTGTTCCGGGTGATCAATTGCGCCTGGAGCTGGAAAAAATAAAACAACGCGGGACCTTGTTTCGCTTTCAAGCCAAGGCTTTTGTGGGAGAAGATCTCGCCGCAGAATGTACCTTGCAAGCCATGGCCGGAAAAGACTGAGAATCGACCGATTGCTGTCTTTTGAAACAACCACATTCATTTCCCTATTTAAAGAACAATTCTCTTTGTATGGCACCGCTGATTGATCTTGCCAAATCAAGAGGTATCTCAATACCGTGTGCTATATCGTCCGTTCCCTTGGCGGTAAAGGGAAATGTGCGTTTTGCAAAATTTAAATGACCTCTATTCATCCCACAGCTCAAATTCATTCCACAGCCCAATTGGGTGCAGATGTTGTCGTAGGCCCGTTCAGCGTGATCGAATCGGGTGCGATCATTGGCGATCAAGTCAGAATTGGAACCAGTGCCATCATTCATTCAGGAACGGTGTTGGGTGCTCACTGTGAAGTGGGACATGGTTCCGCGATTGGTGGCGACCCGCAAATCATGGGCTTCGATCGTGATATTCCGTCGCGAGTGGAAATCGGTGAAAAAACCATCATGCGCGAGTATGTGACGATCAACCGTTCGGGTTATGCGGAAGGTGTGACGCGGGTGGGTGCCAAATGCATGTTGATGGCCTATGCGCATGTTGCACACGATTGTGTTTTGGACGATCGTGTGATTCTCGTCAACGGGGTTGGATTGTCAGGACACATCGTCGTTGGCGAAGGTGCTTTTGTTTCTGGATTGACCGGTGTGCATCAATTCGTTCGTATTGGAAAATTTGCGATGATTGGTGGTGTCACTGCGATCACTCAGGATATATTGCCTTTCTCTTTGGTGGAAGGCAGGCCGCCGCGATTGGTGGGTATCAACTCAGTTGGATTGAAAAGAAATCAGTTTGCTCCGAAGACACGATCGGCTTTAAAAGGAGCCGTAAAGATCCTGAAGCAGAATGATTTGAATACCAGTCAAGCCGTTGAGCAAATTCAGGCACAAATTGATTCTGGGGAAGAAATCAGCTATCTTATTGATTTTATCAACACTTCCAAGCGGGGAATTACCAAGTAATGAATGATGTAAAAATAGGCGTAGTCGGCGTCGGTCGAATGGGAGAGTACCATGTCGGTGTGCTTTCCGAATTGTCTGGTGTGCAGGTATCCGGTATTTCCGACGTCAATCAAGATCGAGTCAAGGAAATGGCGGAACGCTACAGGGTTCCTTGTTACACGGATTACCGGGAGTTATTCCATTTGGTCGATGCGGTGGTTGTAGCAGTGCCTACTCACATGCATTTTGAAGTGGCACGCGATTTTCTGAATGCCGGAATCCATGTGCTATTGGAAAAACCTTGCGCGAATAATCTGCAAGAGGCCAGAGAATTGTTTGATATTTCCATCAAAAAGAAACTGGTTTTGCACATCGGTCATGTGGAACGTTTCAATGGTGCGGTGCAGGAGTTGTCGAAAATTGTCACGCAACCCATCTTTATTGAATGCAAGAGAACCTGTCCTTTCACCGACCGTATCAAGGACGACGGTGTGGTGCTTGATTTGATGATTCACGACATTGACATTGTTTTGAATATCGTTCGTTCCAAAGTCAGGCGGGTGGCGGTTGTGGGCACTTCGGTGTTCAGCAAGAAGGATGATCTGGTTTCTGCGCAAATCGAGTTTGAGAATGGCTGTATTGCCAATATTCTTGCGAGCCGGGCTTCCCAGAACAAAGAGCGTACGCTGTCGGTAACGCAAAAAGATTCTTACGTCAAACTGGATTACACCGATCAGGAAATCTACGTGCACCGACAATCCACCTCCGAGCATCAATTGAGCAAGGGGAGCCTGCGTTACAAGCAGGAATCACTGGTCGAGCGAATCTTTGTTCATAAAGAAAACCCACTCAAGCTGGAGCATCAGCATTTTATCGATTGTTTGAAAAATGGCAGTCCCCGGCATGTGGGAGTGACAGAAGAATTGTACTCTCTGGAAATTGCATTGCAAATTCTTGAGCAGTACAACAACAATCGCGCGTCCAACTGAAATCGGGGAATCAAACATTGCCGCATCAGTTCCCTCTAAAAAGTTCGTAGCCATGAATTCATCCACTGCGCCAGAACTGACGGGATTGATTGCCGGGGCGGGTGAAGTTCCCCTCTATTTTGCCCAGAAAGCAAAAAATGCCGGGCTCAAAATTCTTGCCATTGCTTTCACCCCCCAAATTCAGGCCGATCTGGAACCCTTTGTGGAAAAGAGCTACTGTATCGGCGTCGGGAAATTGGACAAGATATTTAAAACCCTGAAGAAAGAACAAGTCCGTGACTTGATCATTCTCGGGAAAGTGGACAAAAGCGTCATCTTCCGACCTCAGTTGTTTGACCTGCGAAGCCTGAAAATCATCAAGAACCTGAAAAACCGCGGAGACAAGGTTTTGATGGAAGCGGTGATCGAAGAATTGGATAAAGAAGGCCTGCGCTTGCTCGATCAGCGCCAGTTCATGCCCGAAATATTTCCCGCCAAAGGCACGCTCACCGCAAGACATCCCAGCGAAGAAGAGATGAAAGACATCGAGTTTGGCTTGCCCATTGCACGCAAACTTGCGGATATGGAAATCGGACAAACTCTGGTTGTGAAGAACCAGGTCGTCGTTGCTGTCGAAGCCGTTGAAGGCACCAATCGGGCCATCGAAAGAGGTTGTCAGCTGGCACAAAAGGCGGTCGTCGTAAAAGTGAGTCGAAGCCATCAGGATTTTCGTTACGACAGCCCCGGTGTTGGCCCGGAAACTCTCCAGGGTATGATCGATGGAAAAGCCTCTGTATTGGCACTGGAAGCCGGTTGCATCATGCTTCTTGAGCAGGAAAAAACCCTTGCAATGGCGGAGAAGCACCATATCTCCATCATTTGCATTTAGTCCCAGATTCTGAATTATGAGCAAGACCCGAATCTTGATCGTCGCCGGCGAGGCTTCCGGCGATCTGCATGGTGCGCACCTCATCGAAGCCATCCACCGTTTGGATTCGAGCTACGAGTTTTACGGTTTGGGTGGCAATAAAATGCGTTCCGCCGGAGCCCAAACGTTTTTTGATATCGAACGCATGGGGGCTGTAGGCATCGTCGAAGTGCTGGGCGATCTGGGTCATTATGTCAAAGTCTACCGTCGTTTTGCCCGCGAGATCGCCAATGGGGGTTACGATGCCGTCATACTCATTGATTATCCCACCCTCAATCTGCGTCTGGCCCGCTTGTGCCGGGAAAAGGGAATCCCCGTCTTTTATGTCATCGGGCCGCAATTGTGGGCCTGGCGAGCGGGTCGTATCAAAGAAATCAAACGCAATGTTTCAAAGATGTTTGTTATCTTTCCGTTTGAAGAGGAAGTGTATCGCAACGCCGGGGTCGATGTAGAATTCGTCGGTCACCCTTTCACCGAAACCGTTGCACCCCAGATGACCCGTGCCGATGGGCAGAGCTATTTCAATCTTCAGCCCGATCGTCCCACCGTGGGTCTTTTGCCCGGCAGTCGTCGCAAGGAAATCGAAATGTTGTTGGGTCCCATTCTGGAAGGCGCGCAGGCGATCGCCAGAGAACTCAACACCTGCCAGTTTATCTTGCCCGTTGCCGACTCCATTGATCCCGAAGTCCTGAAAAAAAAAGCCGCGCCCTACAATCTGGACATTCAGTTCGTTTCAGGAAAAACGTACGATGTGATGAATGTGTGCGACTGCCTCATCATCGCATCCGGTTCCGCCACTCTGGAAGCGGCCATGATAGGCACTCCGATGGTGATCGTCTACAAACTGAATGCCTTGACTTACTGGATCGCGCGTCCCCTTGTAAAAATCAAACTGTATGGATTGGCAAATATCACTGCGGGAGAGCAAGTGGTGCCCGAGTTGATTCAGGGAGACCTGACCGCGCAAGCGATCCAGCGTGAAACCCTGAAATTCCTTAAAGATCCCGAGTACGCCGATTCCGTGCGCAACAAACTGCTGGGAATCAGAAAATCTCTGGGACGCCCCGGTGTCATGGAACGCATTGCCCAAAGCATTGTCCGCGCTCTTGGCCCCGGCGAGAAAAAAGAATGAAGAGCTGGTTGCGGGAGCGGGTCTTGCCTCTGGTAGCGATTGGCCTGATTCGTGTGTGGTGCCTCACCCTGCGCATGACCAACCTCGACCCTGCCGCAGAGAACCACGTCAATCAAATGCAAACGCCCTGCATCCTCACCCTTTGGCATGGACGCATCTTTTATTTGTTTTATCACCTGCGCAACCGCCCCGAGTATCATCTCTTGATCAGCCCAAGCAAAGACGGCGATTTTTTAGCCCGACTTGCCCTTCTCATGGGCTATTCCGTAGTGCGCGGTTCCAGCTACAAAAAAGCCGTGTCCTCGGCGCGTACTTTGATAAAAATATTGCGCAACGGCGGACGCGTCATCATCATCGCAGATGGATCACGCGGACCCTGTGAAGTTGCCCAGACCGGATCACTGGAGCTTGCGGCCATCGCCGACGTACCCGTGATTCCCATGACATGGGGAGGGCGTCGAAAAAAGCGACTGAACAGCTGGGATCGCTTTGTATTGCCTCTACCCTTTAGCACCTGCACTGTAAAATTTGGAAGGCCAATAGAAATAAAAACACGTTCCCACCCCGCTGAACTCGATCACAAACAAAAAAAATTACAGGAGCAACTGAATAAAATAAATGCAGAATGCGATCAGGAACAAAGCATTTAAAAAAGCGTAATTTTAAAGCATTTTGTTCTATAAATGATACAATTTGGTGCAGGCGAATCCGTTTGGTATAAACTCCGTTGGTATGTTATTATCTCATCGTCCGTAAAACCCATTTATATATAAGGGTCTGAGGTGCTGGGTATTTTTTCAGCCGATTGGCATGAAAATTGTATTGAATAGAGACGGGACAGCCGGTCCAGCTTGAGGCGTTGTTTCGTTTTGGCCGAATGCAGGAGAACAACATGAGGATCATGAGGGAAAGTTATTCAAACCTTGCCGTATCCTGGTAACTTCTTTATTAAGGACAAGAGCATGAAAAAAGTTGAAGCCATCATTAAGCCATTCAAGTTGGATGAAGTTAAAGACAAATTGAATGAAATTGGCATAAAAGGCATAACTGTAGGGGAAGTAAAAGGGTTTGGCCGTCAGAAAGGCCATACCGAATTGTATCGAGGCGCGGAGTATGTTGTCGATTTTCTTCCCAAGATAAAAATGGAAATCATCGTCTCTGACGATCAGGTCGAAGATGTCATAGCCGCTATCATGCAGGCCGCTCAAACGGGCAGAATTGGCGACGGAAAAATATTTGTGACAGATTTGCTTGATACCATCCGAATTCGTACAGGAGAACGCGGCGACGAAGCCGTGTAAGTGTCGCCAGATCCGCTTGGTTTTTATGACAAACACGGCGGTAGGTATTGAACTGGCTTGTGGGACACAAACAAATTGAAATTGCTCTGATGGAATGATCTGCCAAAACTTCTGGGCCGGCAACGTGAAGTTTTCGCTGAGATTTCTGTACAAAATGCAAACACTAAAACAATTTTTTCAACTGAGGAGACATTGTAAATGACGCCCAAAGAGGTAATGGAGTTAGCTAAAAAGAACAATATAGAGATTATCGATCTCAAATTCATGGATTTGATCGGCTCATGGCAGCATTTTTCAATTCCTATCAGCAGATTGGACGAAGCCTTTTTTGAAGACGGCTTGGGCTTCGACGGGTCCAGCATCCGCGGCTGGCAGGCCATCAACGCCAGCGACATGTTGGTCATTCCCGATCCGTCCACCGCAGTTGAAGACCCGTTCATGCAAGTCGCTACCTTGAGTATGTTGTGTGATATCTTCGACCCCATCACCCGGGAAAAATATTCCCGAGATCCTCGAAATATTGCCCAAAAAGCAGAAGCATACCTACAGTCAACCGGCATTGGCGATGCGGCTTATTTTGGCCCCGAAGCAGAATTTTTTATATTGGACGATGTTCGCTATCGAAGCGATACCAACCAGGCTTTCTATTATATAGACTCTGTTGAAGGTTCCTGGAATACCGGCAGAGAAGAAAGCCCCAATCTGGGTTACAAACCGCGCCATAAAGAAGGTTATTTCCCCGTATCTCCTTCAGACAGTTTGCACGATATTCGAACCGAGATGATGTTGATCATGCAAAAAATTGGCATGACCATGGAATGTCATCATCATGAAGTAGCCACTGGTGGACAAAGTGAAATCGCGACACGCTTTTCCACATTGACCAAATCGGCTGATAATCTGATGTGGTACAAATACATCGTTAAAAACGTAGCCAAGAAATACGGTAAAACCGCTACGTTCATGCCCAAGCCAATTTATGGCGACAACGGAAGCGGCATGCACGTTCATCAAAGTATCTGGAAAGGCGGCAAGCCTTTGTTTGCAGGAAACGGTTATGCAGGATTCAGCGAGACAGGTTTGCACTACATAGGCGGTATTTTGAAACACGCTTCCGCCATTTGTGCTTTTGCCGCACCCACCACCAATTCTTACAGACGACTGGTGCCCGGTTTTGAAGCACCCGTCAACCTGGCGTATTCCAGCCGTAACCGAAGTGCCGCGATTCGTATCCCGATGTATTCGCCGAGCCCCAAAGCCAAGCGCATGGAAGCCCGCTTTCCTGACCCATCGAGCAACGGCTACCTTGTGTTCTCTGCCATGTTGATGGCCGGTCTGGACGGTATCGAAAACAAAATCGATCCCGGCGAGCCGCTGGATAAAGATATCTACGCATTGGGACCGGAAGAGTTGGCGCATATTCCACGATTGCCTGACTCTCTTGATGGATCTCTCCGAGCTTTGGAAGAAGATCATGATTTTCTGCTCAAAGGCGACGTGTTCACCCAGGATCTTCTTGATAAATGGGTCGATTACAAACGTGAGAAGGAAATCGACGAAGTTCGAGTTCGACCGACTCCGATGGAATTCCATTTGTACTATGATGTTTAATTGAGGCAAACCTTTATTCAGCCTCTGGGGTTTTTTACCCCAGAGGCTTTTTTATTATGAATACGAATATATATAAGATCCTGAGCCAGAATCTTCTTGGCAACGTTGCCTTGAACGAAGAGCTGGAAAAACTCTTGCGGGAATGCGCATTTGAAAACCCTTCGGCCGATTGGAAGGAAATTCTTCGCATTTCAAAACAATGTAATTTTACCGAACTGTACCCTACATTTTTTGCCGATTTTTTCCAGTTTTTGAAAGAGTCTTTTGATTCGAATATCGCACTCAAAAACTTCTCACGTTTTTCTGACCTGATTGCGGATAAAAATCATTTTTATTCCCTGTTAACGACACGTCCCGATTTCCATAAAAATTTAATTTTTCTTTTTTCAGGGAGTCAGGTGTTGACCGACACCCTGTTTCAGAATCCGTCGCTCATTGATTGGTTGCGTCTGCCGGAAGTTCTGTCCAAATCAAAAAACAAAGACGCTTTCCAGCGCGATTATTATGAACTCGCCGGGGATTATTACAACACCGATCGAACGCCGACACTGCTCCGTCAGTTCAAGAAGCGTGAGTACCTGCGTGTGGGCCTGCGCGATTTGCTGGGTCTGGCTTCATTTGAAGAAACTGCGGGCGACATCACCCGCATTGCCGATGTTGCGATGCAGGTCGCTTATGAATACGCCGATCATGTGTGTCAAAAGAAATACGGCGTGCCCTATTATGAAGACCTGGATGGCAAAAAACTCAAGGCAGAGTTTGCCATTCTGGGAATGGGAAAACTGGGCGGGCAGGAACTCAACTACAGTTCCGACATTGACCTGATTTATATTTATACATCCAGCAAAGGCGAGACCCAGAAGGAAGGTGAAGGAAGCACACAGCAATCCATCACCAATCACGAATATTTCACCAAGCTGTCCCAGATCGTCACCAAGACCTTGCATGAGATCACCAGCGAAGGGAACGTTTTCCGTGTCGATCTTGATTTGAGGCCCGAAGGTAAAAGCGGCGAAATCGTTAACTCGTTGGCGAGTTGCGAAATCTATTATCAGTCCTGGGGCAGAACATGGGAACGGCAGGCCTTGATCAAGGCGCGAGTTTCCGCCGGTAGCGAAGCGTTGGGCAAACAGTTTTTCGACCGATTGGAGCCTTTTATTTATAAGCGCAGTCTGGATTTTTCTTCGATAGATGAAATCAAGGCGATGAAACAAAAAATCAACCTCAGTCTGCAAAGAAAATCGGGAAACAGGACCAATATAAAATTGGGTTTTGGTGGCATTCGTGAGATCGAGTTCATCGTCCAGTCCTATCAATTGATTTTTGGCGGACGCAATACCAGTTTGCGAGTGTCCAACACACTGGCCGTTTTAAAAAGATTGTGCGAACGCGAATTCATCGAAAAAGAAGATTACATAAGATTGCGTGATGCCTACATTTTTCTTCGCAATCTGGAAAACCGTGTGCAGATTTCTTTTGGACTGCAAACCCACGATCTTCCTGATGAGGAAAAACCGTTACGCGCGCTGGCCAGGAAAATGGGCATCAAAGCGACTCCAAAAGATGCGCCTACTGCTTTGATGGAAATCTTTCGCTTCCACACTGAATATGTGGGGGCTCAATTCACGGCTTTGCTGGCAGATAAAGAAAACCGCGACGCGGCAGAAAATGCATCGCTCCAATGGAGCCAGGCGGCCGAACGTGAAACCATGTTCTCGTTGGAACGTGTTGAGGAATGTTCTTTCAAAGATCCCCAGCGAACTTTCAAATTTCTTGAAGCACTGAGAGAAGGCGCGGCTTACTCTCACCCTACTGAGAAGAGCATTCAGAATTTTGATTTTCTTTTTCCGAAGATACTGCGTTTTTCGGAAAATGCTCCCAACCCCAATTCAGCAGTAGAAAACTGGGTCAAATTCATTGAATCGAGCGGGGCCCGCGAATCCTATTTGAGTTTGTTCAAGTCCAACGAAAAATTTCTCGAACTCATCCTGATGCTGTTTGGTTCCAGTGATTTTCTTTCTGAAATTCTGATCAAACAGCCGGGAACCATTGATGTTGCAATGGACATGGAAGCTATTTATCGTTTCAAGTCGCCTGAAAAAATTCGCGACGAGCTCAAAGCGCAATTGGAATTTCTGAAGGACTTTTCAGCAAAAAAACTGGCCCTACGACGTTTCAAACAGGGGGAAGAACTGCGTTGCGGTCTGCGTTATCTGATTGGCGAACAGGACATCATGGCGGTTCTGGAAGACCTGTCCAATCTGGCAGATGTATTCATTCAAACGGTTTACAATCTGGCCTTCGAAGAATTGAACAGTAAGACGGGGGAACCGCTTCAAACAGATTTTGCCATTTTTGTTTTGGGCAAACACGGTGGGCGGGAGCTGAATTTTGGTTCTGATCTGGATGTCATTTTTGTTTATGATTTGCCTGATGAAACGCTGGAAGATCATGAAGTTGCAGAACTCTCGGCGCATTATTCCAGTTGGTCGCAGTTGATCTTTTCGTTGACCTCAGAAGTAACGACTGCGGGTGTGGCTTATAAAATGGATGCCGATTTGCGTCCCGATGGCGGCGGCGGATCGCTGGTGATGAGTTTTGAGGGATACCGGGATTATTTCAAAAATCGTGCGCGGATTTGGGAGCGACAGGCCATGACGCGCGCGCGTTTTGTCGCGGGGAAACCTGAGCTTGGGGAAAAATTTCGCAAGCTGGCGCAAGAGTTCACCTACAGTAAGAAACTGGAATACGGAGAACTGATTGAAATTTCCCGCTTGCGGGAGCGCATGGTGGTCGAACTGGCGCAAGAGTCTAAAAAAGGACTGAACGTCAAACTGGGTTCCGGTGGATTGGCCGACATCGAGTTCATTCTGCAAATCATGTTGTTAAAATACGGTTCACAATATCCGAAACTGCGTTTGACCAATTCCCTGGATGCACTGCTTCAGTTTGCGCAAAGTGGATTGTTGGATGAAGGTACGGTATTAAAGATCAAAGATCATTTCCTTTTTCTGAGACGGCTGGAATGCGTTTTACGTCTATGGAATCCCAATTCAAAAAATTATCTGCCGAAAGACAGTGCTTCCTTGATTGTTGTCGCGCGATTGCTGGGTTATTCCGGGAGCGATGAGGAAACCTCAGAACAATTGCTGGCGGATTATGAAAAACACAGCACTCAGGTGCGGGCGTTTTATAACAAAACGCTGGATTATCTACTGCGTACTTCGCTTTAAAAGAGTGTTAAAAGAAGCTTGAGAGGGAGTGACCGGGAACTGAAAATGGGGAACGCTGTATTTTGCCGAGTCGAGGCATTTTCTTTTCAATAGATACTGCGGGACGAGAAATCCCACAGGTTTTTTACAGAATGCAGTTTTTGGAATGAATTCCGCGCTTGAGACAAGGGCGGGATTCATTCCAAATTTTTTTCAAGCAAGCTCAGGCATTGACGGGTTCGCCAAAGTCTATGGTTTTGGTTGTGTCCAGAATGAGGAGCAGGGTTCCTTCCAGTTTGTAAACACCACGGACCAAATCACGAGCGATTCCTTCAATGGTATCTGGCGGTGGCTCATAATCGTCGAGTGACATTTCCAGAACGTCGCCAATTTCGTCCACCAGCAGACTCACTGCACCTCCGGGGGTTCTTATCACAACATTCATTGGCAATTCACCATCGGGTCGGTCGGGCATCTGCAATCGTTTTCTCAAGTCAATCGCAGTGATGATCTGACCGCGCAGGTTGATAAGCCCTTTGATGGTAGGAGGGGCCAATGGAATCGGTGTCATTTCCTGATAGCGAAAGACTTCCTGAACTTTTTCCACTTCGATACCAAAAAAGTGTTTGTTCAGATAGAAGGTACAAAACTGGGTCGCATCCGCCATGATCAATTGCCCTCCAATAGGCCAGCTACTTCTTCGTTAAAAAATGTAGGATCGACAGACAGGATCACTTTCTCAATATCCAACATGTCGGTGACCTGATTTTGAACTACAATGGTGCCCATGACTCCGTGGCGCGATCCAGATTTTTTGACCTTGATATTCTCTTCGACAATATCGCAGATCTGATCGACAACCAGTGCCACACTCTTGTTGTTTCGGGTGTAAACGACTGCGTGCAGTTCTTCCCGACTTTCAGCCTCTCCACTGGAGGTGCCGAGCAAACTGCCAACATAAATCAGAGGCATGATCTCACCGCGGTATTGCACCACTTCCTGATCGCCGGAGTGTTCAATATTTTTTCGGTTGAACTCTTCAAGGCGTGCCACTTTGGACAAGGGAATCGCCATGCGTTGACCGCCAAGACCAATGATGAGCAAGGTTTGTCGGTCGCCTTCTTTCGAGGCACCATCGCCATGTGTTTCGGAACGCATTTTGGCCTGTGTCTGGGATATCACGCGGGCTTTGTGGGCCAGACCCATGACGTCGAGAATGAGAGCTACATTACCATCCCCCATGATCGTTGCTCCTGAGTAAGCGGAGATATTTTTGACCTGTTGACCCAGGGGTTTGACAACAATTTCTTCGGTATCGTTGATGGCTTCAACGACCAAACCAAAATGACGATCGTCGGCTTGCAAAACGACAATGTTGATGACGTCGGTTTTATCGACTTTTTCAACCCCTAATTCTTTATGCAGGTAAACCAGCGGAAGCAGTCTGCCCCGCAAACGGTACACAGGAGTGTCCTGGATTTTTTCAATTTTTGTTGCCGCCTGAGCACCGTCCAGTCGAACCAGTTCCAACAGGTTGACTTGAGGAATCGCATAGCGTCCGCCACCAGTGGCAACGGTCAATGCGGGAATGATGGCCAGTGTCAGGGGTATTTTTACTTTCAGAGTGGTTCCTTTGCCGTAAACGCTCTGAATATCTACTGTGCCGCCAATTTTTTCGATATTGGTGCGAACCACATCCATTCCAACGCCCCGGCCTGAGACGTTGGTGATTTTTTCAGCGGTAGAAAAGCCTGGCGCGAAAATCAGGTTGACGAATTCGCGGTTGCTCATTCGTGCGGCCTGTTCTTTGGTGATCAAACCCTTGCTCAGAGCTTTTTCTTTAATTTTATCGGGATTGATTCCGCCGCCGTCATCAATGATTTCAATATTGACTTGTCCGCCTTCATGGAAAGCTCGGAGCAGGAGAACGCCTTCTTCCGGTTTCCCCCGTTCGGCGCGTACCTCAGCAGATTCGATTCCATGATCCACAGAGTTTCGGACAATGTGCGTCAGAGGATCTTTGATGGCTTCGATCAGAGTTTTATCGAGTTCGGTTTCTTTACCTTGCATCTCCAAACGCACTTTTTTTCCACAGGAAATAGACAGATCACGAACAATTCTGGGATATTTGCTCCAGATGTTGCCAATCGGTTGCATACGCGTTTTCATAACGCTTTCCTGCAACTCGGAGGTGACGAGATTGAGATGTTGGGTGGTGGTTTGGAAATTGGAATCGCGTGATTCGGGAGCGTACTGAAGGATCTGGTTGCGTGCGAGTACCAGCTCACCGACCAAATTCATGAGCGTGTCTAAAAGACTGACGTCTACGCGGATGCTGGTATCGGCTACACCTCCGCCAGATTTTTGCGGTTCCGACTGTCTGCGCTGGCTCTCCTCACGTCTTTCCCCGTGTTGGGCCAGATGTTCGGCTTCTTTAACAGGGTCGCCTTCGCGCCGATCTTTGCCACGTTGTTCGACTTCGACGGTACTGTCATCATCCTCAGAGACGGGTTCAGGTGTTGCTTCAGCCACCACCTCGGCGACTTCAGGTTCTTCAGCAACGGCTGGGGTTTCCTCTGCCACAGGTTCCGGCGTTTCTTCAGCGACGGGTTCGGGGGTTTCTTCAGCAACGGTCTCGGTGCTTGCAGTTTTTGCGGCAGCGGGATCTATTTCGGAGACTTCGACAGATTCTCCATTTTGGAGGCGGGTCAGAGTTTCGACCAATTTGGAATAATCGACATTGCCTTCGTTGCGTTCATTTTCCAGACAATCCAGAATCTGGCGAATGGCATCTACCATGGCGAGCAAGGCACTTGTGCTGGTGGGATTGAGTGTCAGTTCACCATCGCGCAACTTGCTCAATAAATTTTCGCCGACATGGGCGATGGATTCTAATTTAGAGAAACCTAAAAATCCGCAGGTTCCTTTGATCGTATGAATGGTTCGAAAAATACTGGCCAGTATGCTGGTTTCTTTCGGGTTTTGCTCCAGCTTCACGAGATCCAAATCAAGCTGGTCTAGATTTTCGTAACTCTCAACAAGAAACTCGCCAATAATAGCGTCCATCTCGTCCATGATCGTGGCTCCATAAACATACAGTTATTGAAATGGATTCCGTGCTTTGAAATGCTGTTATATGTACAGGGTAAGTAAACTTGATTAAAAATGCAACATTAAATTATTCGGATAACAGGTCATAAATTGAGCCATAAATGGTGTGCGTATTGGCTTGGGTGAATGGATGTTGCGTTTGTATTTTAAGGGATACTCTTAATAACGAATAGCCAGGAGAGCACTGCAAAAAGGGTATGATGCGAGGTTGCGGGGGCTGGTTTGGAATAATTTACAGCTTTCTTTACCAAGATTCCTGCATTATATATATGTAAACGTATTTTTATACATTCACAGAATTGTAAATCATCCGATGAAAAAAACTTTTCGTTACGCGCTTTATTTGCTGGTGGTAATACAGGCCTCTTGTGTGGACAATACACCCCCGCCAGATATTTTCCAGCTTCCCATGACTTACAAGGTAGGTAAAAAACCTTCGGCATTGTTTTCAGAAGATCTGAATAATGACGGATTTCCCGATCTCATGGTTGCCAATTCTGCGAGCGATACGCTCAGTTTTTTTGCCGGGAACGGGGATGGTACTTTTAAAGAACCGGCAACGATGCACACTGGACGTGAACCTATGGCCCTCACATCGGGAGATTTTGATGGAGACGGTTTGTTTGATGTGGCGGTCTGCAATTATGGTGATGGAGAAGTCTCCATTATCTTGGGCCAGAAGGATGGCATGTTCAAGAAAAAGGAATCGGTGAAAGTGGGACGTTTGCCGATTGCGATCGTTCATGGCGATTTCAATAACGATCAAAAGACCGATCTTGCGGTGACACTGAGATTCAATAAACTCATTATATTACTTGGTGTTGGCGACGGCACTTTTAAATTGGCGGAATCTTACCAGGCGGCGGGTACCCCGGCTTTCATGACGGTGGGGGATTTCAATAACGATAAAAATGCCGACATTGCCGTGGCTTTGAATGGGGTCAAGGTCAAGCACATCAAGGTTTTTTATGGCAATGGCAATGGTACGTTTGAGAGCCCGCAAAAGTTGGAGGGAGGAACCCAATCTTCCTTTATCACGCAATACGATATGAATATGGACGGCAATGCCGATCTCATTATCTCCAACACCATGTTCGACAGCCTCAGTATTTTCCTCAGCGGCGGCAATGGAACATTCAAAAGAATGAGTGATTTTGCGGGCGAAAAAGGCCCCGAATTTCTTGTGGCCGGGGAATTTACAGGGGACCGCATTCCAGATATTGTGGCTTGCAACAAGCGCGATGGGTCTGTTTCAGTCATTCCGGGGAGAGGGGATGGAACGTTTGTCTACCCGCACTTCAATTATCCTGTGGGGAGCAGTCCCCGCGCCATTGTTGGGGCTGATTTCAATCAAGACGGTCTCACAGATCTGGCGGTCCTGTTATACGATTCACAAACTCTGGAGATCATGATGAGAAGTGTGGAAGGTGTTTCTAAAATTGATATCGACAGTTGAAGAATAAAGGAGCGAGGCCAGCCTCGCTCCTTTATTTATAGATTCTACTTCAAGCCACCTCAGTTCGGTCGCCCACGACCCCCACGTCGTTCTTGCCTGTTGTTTCTGTTTTCACCACGCTGTTTCTGACGATTTTCTCGCATTTCCTGGCGATTGCCCTGACGTTCACCGCGTTGTTCTTGTCGTTTCTCTCGAAACTCCTGATGTCTTTCTTTGCGTTCACCACGTTGTTCCTGCATACGATCTTTGCGTTCACCACGTTGTTCCTGACGATTTTCTCGCATTTCCTCGCGATTTTCCTGTCGTTCACTGCGTTGTTCTTGTCGTTTCTCTCGAAACTCCTGATGTCTTTCTTTGCGATCACCACGCTGTTCCTGACGATTTTCTCGAAACTCCTGGCGATTTTGCTGGCGATCACCACGCCGTTCTTGTCGATTTTCTCGAGCCTGATCGCGGCGTTCCCTGCGCTCATTGTTTTGTCCTTGTATCGGCGTATCATCATTGACTGCGGGTGTATCTTCAGAGGTTTGAGAATATGCGGGAAAGCTACCAACAAAACAAAATAGCAAGGTCAAGATGGGGAGTAGACGCAATGGAAAGCGAGACATAGGAAAAATCCTTTCAAATAAAGCGATGATGGGGATTCCTTGAATGATTTGATTTCAGGAACCGTAGTAGTACAAAGTAACTGAGCTTGCTTAAAGCCTGCTTTACGACAGAAAGTACAAGGCACCGGATTGAATCGTTTACTGAAAAATTTTCATCTCCTATCCCAAATGTTAGATGATTGTGGATAAAAAAAATTCTTTAAAATTTTTATCTCCTGTAAACATTTTATTCCGCAATTAAGAAAATTCACAGAAAAACAAATCGCTAAAATAAATAAAAATATCAGAACCCTTGAAAATCCATAATTAATTGTTTTGCAAAAAATCTTGAAATTGTAAGCAAATGAGTACAAAATGAGGCCACATCAATCACAATGAGGAGCGATATGCTGGCGTTCGCAAAAGATATCTCTGAAAAGGCCCCGGTTCATCCCGAAGAATCCAAAAATGTAAAATTGAAGGAATACATGGAATATCAGAGGAAGATAGACCATGAGCGGCTGGTTTATTATTCCCTCGACCATGCGAAAGCATTTTTGCTGAAAAATATTGGTGCACTGGGTAGCAATAAGAAGAAGATCGAGGAGTATGCGCAGAATGCATTTCCTGCCACCTACGGTAACGTGGCGAGTGTGGACGATTTGATGACGATGTTGCGGAAGCTCACAAATGCCCACAATGCAACCAATAACTGGTACCGAATGAACCCGTATTACATGGCTCTGGTGTATGATTGTATCCATCGCTTTATCCAGGTCTACAACCGCCTTGTGGTTGAGAACTACGAAAAAGCGGAGGAGTATGCAATTGTTGAAGGGGGAGCCCGGGAAATAGATTTTGAAGATTGGGTGCAATTGTATTTTCCGCACGGGGATTTCTTGATAGGCAAGAAAATCAAACATTCCCATTTTCTTTTTTATAAGCGCATCAGTGCGATAGAAAAAGAATTTTCCCAAAAGAAGCAAAAGGGCGAATCGCAGGAAGCCATATTGAAAAGTCTTAAAGAGGAGTATGATATCGATCCTGGCGTCATCGAGATGATGGAGGGGAAGAAAATCAGCTCAAAAGATATGGAATTGTTCTATACCTCACGAGAAAACCCGATTTACGAATACCTTTATGAGACAGACAGCGGTGAAACCTTTATGGATGGTGAATCTCTTCTGGATCACTCCTATTTTTTAAATTTCCAGATCAAGGGTCTCAGCTTGCAGGAAGCAGAGTCTGCCTTTGACCAGGCATCCCAAATTTCAAGAAACTGAAGCCATTATTTTTAAGGAGGGGGGCGAATTTTTGGGCTCGCCTTCCCTGGATCGTACGGTTGACAAGGATGTACTAGTTTGCTAGCTTGTCTGATTTTACAGACGACATTTTTAGAACCATTTACCGAAAGCCTAACTCATGTCCTGGGACGATTTACACGACCCCAAAAATTCTGATGACCGCCCTAAAAGTGGAGGCACCCCACCGGGAAAGTCTCCCTTTGAAGTTCCACCGATAAATATGCCCCCTTTCAAACCATCTATGGTGGTTGGAATTGTGGTGGTTCTGTTTCTGATATGGCTTGTACCGGGCCTTTTTTATTTTGTTGAGCCCGATGAAGAGGGCGTGGTGACCACTTTTGGAAAATATTCCAGAACGGTTCAGCCCGGTTTGCATTTCAAGTTCCCATCGCCTATCGAGCATGCGAGAACTCCTAAAATCAGGAAAGTTCGCGCCATTGAAGTTGGTTTTCGTTCATCTGGAAGAGGGCCTGACCAACAGGCACCTGCGGAATCGCTCATGTTGACGGGGGATCAGAACATCATTGACATCAATCTGGTGGTTCAGTATCGGATCAAAGATTCCGTTGCGTTTCTTTTCAATGTTGAAGAACCCTTCCGGCTGGTCAAAAATACAGCAGAAACCGTTATCCGCGGGATCATTGGAAGTAAAAAAATTGATGAAGCATTGACCACAGGTAAGGCAGAAGTGCAGATCCTGGCCGCAGAGCAGATCCAACAGCTTCTTAACAACTATGGTTCCGGGGTGGAAGTGGTTACCGTACAGCTTCAGGACGTTCATCCGCCAGATCAGGTGGCCGCCGCATTCAAAGATGTTGTGAGTGCTCGCGAAGACAAGGAGCGGATGATCAACGAAGCCCAGGGTTATCGAAATTCAATCATCCCGGAAGCACGCGGTAATGCGGCTCAGATTTTGCGCGTTGCGGAAGCTTATCGGGAACAAACGGTCAGAAAAGCAGAGGGTGATTCGCATCGGTTTTTAGCTCAGTTGAAGGAGTACTCAAGTGCTCCTGAGGTCACTCGTAAACGTATTTATCTTGAAACCATGGAAGAGATCTTGCCTCAGGCCAAAAAATTCGTAATGAGCAACAAGAGCGGTGTTCTCCCCATTTTGCCCTTGGGGGCCAATCCCCTCAGTGGCATTGGAAAGTAAGTGAAACTAAATTATGAATAGAAACAGCATTTTCATCGGTCTGGCGGCGGCGATTGCTCTGGTATCCATGTCCATGTTCACCGTGAATATGACGCAAAGCGCGGTGGTGTTGGAGTTTCAGGCTCCCAAAGAAACGATCACCGAACCCGGGCTGTATTTTAAAATTCCGTTTGTTCAAAAAGTATCTTTCTTTTCCAATCAGTTGCTGGTCAACGATTCGCCTCCGGCAGAAGTCATTACCCGGGATAAAAAGAACCTGCTGGTCGATAGTTTTTCGATGTGGCGGATCGTCGATCCTTTGAAATTTCTGGAAACCTTGCGTACCACCGACAGCGCACGTTCTCGTCTGAACAATATTCTTTATTCAGAATTGCGCGTCGAAATCGGAACTCATGATTTGATCGATATCGTCACCGAAAAACGTGAGAAAATCATGGAGAAGGTGACGGCAGAAGGTAATAAAAAAGCTTCCGCCTTTGGTATTCAGGTCGCTGAAGTGCGTATCAAGCGCACCGATTTCCCGCCTGAGATTGCCAATTCCATTTTCAATCGTATGCGGACAGAGCGCGAACGTATTGCCAAGGAATACCGTTCAGAGGGTAAAGAGGAAGCGACCAAAATCAGGGCAAAGACGGATAAGGAAAGAACCATCCTCATCGCTGAAGCCTATGCGGAGGAGCAGGTCATACGTGGTGAGGGCGATGCCAAGGCGATTGCCATCTATGCGCAGGCTTACAAACAGGATCCGAAATTTTATTCTTTCATGCGCTCGATGGACGCCTATCGAAACTCTTTTAACGCAGACACAACGATCCTTTTGAATGAAGATTCCGAATTTTTGGAAAACTTCAACAAGGTGCGGTAAATTTTAAGGGAAACGCATATCCCGGTGAAAAGATTCGGGTCATTTCATTCGGGGTCATGTCGATTGAGTTTTGAGGTTGGGCAAGTATTGCAAGGCTGGATACATGTGTTCTTACTATCGAACCAAGGGTTTTTAAACGAAGGAAATCTTGTTTGTTGATACCGGGAATCTGAATTTTCCTAAAAACGCCCCTGCTGGTTTGAAAGTTCTGACCAGATACTGTAAAAATAGTTTTTGAAGACTTCCTCGCCGTAGACGAGGCTTGCAGATGGCGAAAAGAGTTTCCAGGTTTTTACCAACCCATGTTACGGGAAATGCGATCACCTTCATTTTCAGAAGCCCGTTAAGGATTTCCTGAAGATCGTCTCGTTTTGCTGAAATGAAAATCTTAATTGTAGGCGCGGGTATCGTTGGGAACAATCTGGCCCGCGAGTTGTCTAAGGAGGGTCACGATATCTCTGTCGTTGACAGCTGTCTTGACCGCATACGTCCTATTGCAGATACTCTCGATGTCTTGACAGTTCAGGGCAATGCCTGTCAGCCCAGTACGTTGAAACGTGCGGGTATTGAAGGTATGGACATGGTCTGTGCCGTCACTGAAAAAGATGAAGTAAACCTCTACGTTTGTTTTCTCGCCTTCAAGTTCAACGTCAAACACCGCTTCGCACGCCTGCGCAGTATGGAATTCACCGGTCCCGAACAAATTTTCACCCCTGAAGAATTGTACGTCGAGCAGGCGGTCAATCCCGGCGAAATCATCATCGAAACGATCTTGAAGATTTTGGAGACCCCGGGGGCGGTCAACGTTGCCGAATTCGCACAGGGGCAAATCCTGTTGCGGCAGTTCGAAGTTCCTGAAAACGCTCCTTTGGCGGGTAAAAAGATTTCCGATACCAGTGACATGGATTCCATTCTCATTGTGGCAATTGTGCGCGAGGGTAAGCTCTTTCTGCCCAATCCCGATGATGAAATACGCCCCGGCGACAGGATTTACACTCTGGTAGACAAGGATTTTCTGCCTTTCCTGCTCCCCATGTTGAATAAAACTGTGGATCGGGTTGAAAAAATCATTTTGTACGGAGCCAATCAAGTTTCCATCAACCTGGCGCGCAAGCTGGAAGAGATCACTTCCGATGTCAGCATCATCGAGCCGGATCGGGAAAAGGCCATGGAGGCCGCCGATGTCTTGCACAAAACCGTTGTTCATCAAGGCAGTGGAACGGATATGGATTTGTTCAACGATATCAATATGCATGATGCCGATTTTTTTATGTCGCTCTCGGATGATGATGAGAACAACATTCTGGCCGCCTTGCTGGCAAAAAAGAATGGAGCCAAACGTGCTTTGGTGATCACCAACGATCCTCATTATTTGCCGATATTGGATTCGATCGGCATGGACATCACCATCAACCCAAGGTTGATCACCGTAAGCGCAATCTTAAAGCATCTGCGTAGCAGTCGCGTTGTCTCTGTCTTCAAATTAATGGAAAACGCTGAAGTCGTTGAAGTTTTGGTCGATGCAGACTCCAATATCTCCGGCAAACTCATATCCGCAATTAAATTTCCTCCAGATGCCCGAATCGGGGCCTTATTGAGGGAGGGCGAGATGATCTTGCCAAACAGTGAAACCCGTATCGAACCAGGTGATTCCGTTGTCATAGTTTCGCTGTCCCATGCCGTAGAGCAAATCGATAAACTTTTCGGCAAGAAAAACCGTTTTTTCTCATTCTGATGAATATTCGGGCCATACTCAACGTTGCAGGAGCCCTTCTTCTGCTCGTTTCAGGTCTACTGATCCTTCCCGCTGGTGTGTCCTGGCACTTTGATAACCCACCGATCGCCGGTTATATGAGTGAGACGCATGCATTTCTCGCCGCCATTGTCCTTTCTTTTGTTCTGGGATTGGGATTGTGGAAATTCCTGCCTTCCGGCATTGAGCAGTTGCGCGACAGAGAAGGTTTCGCCATCGTTGCTTTTTCGTGGATACTGATCGCATTTGTAGGTGCGATCCCTTTCAAACTGTCCGGTGTGTGCCCCAATTTTATCGACGGTGTGTTCGAGAGCATGAGCGGTTTCACCACCACGGGTGCTTCCATATTACGGGAAATAGATTCCTTGCCAGAGGGCATCCTGTTTTGGCGGAACCTCATGCAATGGGTAGGCGGTATGGGTATCATTATCCTGTCGCTGGCAATTTTCCCCGCTTTGGGGATTGGCAGTTTCCATTTGTTCAAAGCAGAAATCCCCGGTGGAGCCACCGTGGAGCGCGTGCAACCCCGCCTGGCAGAAACCGCAAAAATTCTTTGGAAAACATACATCGCCCTCACACTGCTGGAAATCGTGGTTCTCAGGTTGCTGGGGCTGGATTTTTTTGATGCGGTGACGCATACCTTTTCCACAGTAGCCACCGGAGGTTTCTCCCCGTATGGGAAAAGTGTGGGCTATTTTGACAATGTGTACGTCGAAGCCGCCATCTTTTTCTTCATGTTTTTGGGGGGGATCAACTTTGTCCTTCATTTCCAGCTGGTGCGCGGAAACTTTCGGGAAGTGTTCCAAAACCCTGAAATTCGATTCTACTGCGGGATGCTCGTGGTAGGTATTTTGATAGCGACCTGGGGACTGCACTGGAACAGGCCGGAAAACGGATTTGGCACCAGTTTCAGAAGTGCCGCATTCACCGTCATGTCCATCAACACCACGACGGGGTTCGCAACCGATGATTTCAATCATTGGCCCGATTTTTTAAAAATGATGCTGTTGACCATCATGCTGGTGGGCGGTTGTTCGGGGTCTACCAGCGGTTCGCTCAAGGCCATTCGCTTTATTGTATTGCTGAAAATCATCTCCAGAGAATTGAAAAAGCTGATCCATCCGCGAGCCATCATGCACGTCAAAGTGGGGGGGAAAACTCTGGACCCCGACCGGTTGACCAACACCGTGGCATTGACCAGTCTGTTCATGGGTTTTGCCATATTGAGCTGTATCTTTCTGTCGTTTCTGGGAGTGGATATGGAAACATCGGTTTCTGCGTCCATAGCGTGTTTGTTCAATATAGGACCCGGTTTGGGTCAGGTGGGGCCGGCAGGACATTATGCAGATATTCCCTACCTTGGGAAAGCTTTGCTCATCGCGTACATGTTGATGGGAAGACTTGAAATTTACGGGATTATTTTACTTTTTGTGCCGCTCACATGGCGCAAATAAGGGTTGCTTTTAGATAGCCGATATCATAGTATTTTCACTTATCTTACGCTTAATTCCGTTGCATGACTATCATTCGGTTAGATATTGATCGGTTAGATTATTGAATGGTAGTCATACAACGGGGTTTATGTTGACCAACCAGAGTGGGTCCCGCATATCATGTTTTGAAGCTAAGTATCTGTGGGCCGGCCTTATTTTAAGAGGAATTTTTTTGGAATGAATGCTGAACAACAGCCTCTGAAAATTACTGAAACCGCGTTGCGCGATGCACATCAGTCCATCCTCGCGACGCGGATGAGAACCGAGGACATGCTACCGATCGCAAGCAAGATAGATCAGGTGGGCTATTATTCGTCCGAAATGTGGGGTGGAGCCACCTTCGACTCCTGTTTGCGTTTTCTGAATGAAAACCCCTGGGACCGGGTTCGCAAGTTGCGCGACAAGATGCCCAACACCAAATTTCAAATGCTTCTGCGCGGGCAAAATTGTGTCGGTTACCGACATTATGCCGATGACGTGGTAGAACGTTTCGTCAAGCACTCGGTAGACGTCGGTATCGACATCTTCAGGATATTCGATGCTCTCAACGACTTCAGAAACATTGAAGTGGCTATGAAAACCGCTCAAAAATACGGCGGAATCGTTGAAGGAACCATCAGCTACACCGTCAGCCCCGTACACAATGTTGAGTTGTACATTGCCATGGCCAAACGGCTGGAAGAAATGGGTTCGGATATTTTGTGCATCAAGGACATGGCGGGATTGCTGACACCCTATGTCACGCGCACCCTCATCACCGAAATCAAAAAAGTAGTAAAAATTCCCATACACCTCCACACCCACGCAACCACAGGTCTGGTAGGCATGAACCTGCAATGCGCCATCGACGCAGGCGTTGATATCGTCGATACCGCCATTTCCAGTCTGGCAATGGGAACCTCCCAGTTTGCAACCGAATGTGTAGTCGCATCCCTCAAGGGCGAGGCCCGCGATACCGGACTGGACATGAATCTGCTCGCAGAAATTGCCGATTATTTCAAGGAAGTGAGAAATCATTACTCTGAATTTGAAAGCGATTTCAAAGGCGTCGATGTCAAAATCCTGGATTCGCAAATCCCCGGCGGGATGATCTCCAATATGGAGAATCAATTGCGCGAGCAAAATGCACTCGACAAGCTCGACGAAGTGTTGCAAGAAGTTCCGCGTGTTCGCAAGGAGATGGGATATCCTCCTTTGGTGACACCCACGAGCCAGATCGTGGGTTCCCAGGCAACCCTCAATGTATTGACCGGCGAACGCTACAAAATCATAACCAAAGAGACCCGCGAATGCGTGATGGGCAAATACGGCAAACTGCCAGCACCCATTGATCCCGATTTGCTCGCCAAAGTGTCAGAAGGTCAGGAAATCATCGAGTGCCGACCGGCAGACCTCTTGGAACCCGAATGGGAGAAAGTCGTTCAGGAATGTGGTGATGCGATCAGCTCTGAAGACGATCGCCTGTCTTACGCCCTGTTCCCGAAAGTGGCAATGAGCTATTTTGCACAACGCGATGCCGCCGCGGCGAACCCGGTAAAAGCCAAACCGGTTGCATTGAAAAATGCATCGCCACCCGCAGGCTCGGCACCCGCGAAAGCATCCGCACCAGCAGCAGCACCCGTTGGAGGGGCTTACACCGTTACCGTCAACGGCAAACCTTATTCAGTTGAAGTTGTTCCCGCAGGCTCGGCACCCATCAAAGCATCTGCACCCGCGCCAGTAGCGGCACCCGCACCCGCGGCGGCACCGGCACCTGCCCCGGCGGCAAGTGGTGGAGCCAAAGCTACACTGGTCGCGCCGCTACCCGGATCGATTTTTTCCGTCCAATGCAGTGTGGGTGATGTGGTCAACGAAGGCGATACTCTCCTTGTTATGGAAGCTATGAAAATGGAGACCAATGTGACCGCGCATGTTTCTGGAACCGTAGGAGCTCTGCTTGTAAAAGAAGGTGATAAGGTGCAAACGGGCGACGAACTTGTGGTGATCAACTGACTATGGATATCAGCTTCGGCTCAGCCGCACTCCACATAGCACAAAGCACAGGATTTACCGCGTTGACCTCCGGTCACGTCATCATGCTTTTGATCTCTTGTGTACTGGTTTACCTGGCAATCTGGAAACAGTTCGAACCCTTGCTCCTCTTGCCCATCGGCTTCGGTTGCCTCATGGCCAACCTGCCTTTGAGTCTCATGAGTAATGTCGACGAAGGGGGATTGCTGAATTTCTTTTATCAAGGAGTCACACACGAAATCCTGCCGCCGCTGGTTTTCCTCGGCGTTGGAGCCCTGACCGATTTCGGACCCCTGCTGGCCAATCCATCGACCCTTCTGCTCGGAGCCGCCGCACAAGTGGGCGTGTACACCACCCTCATCGGAGCCGTCGCGCTGGGATTCGACATGAAAGAAGCCAGTGCCATCGGCATCATCGGAGGTGCCGACGGACCGACCTCAATCTTTATCGCAAGCAAATTGGCCCCGCATTTATTAGCACCCATCGCCGTGGCGGCCTATTCCTATATGTCACTCGTTCCCCTGATTCAGCCGCCGATCATGCGGTTTTTTACGACCCCAACGGAACGAAAAGTGCGCATGGAGCAATTGCAACCCATTTCGCAGACCGTGAAAATCATCTTCCCTGTGCTGGTGACCATCGTCTGCTGTCTCATGTTGCCCGGAGTCACCCCCTTGTTGGGAATGCTGATGCTCGGCAACCTGTTCCGTGAATCCGGCGTGACCAAACGCCTGCACGAAACCGCAGAGACTCATTTGATCAACATCGTCACCATCCTGTTGGCACTGGCGGTAGGATCCTCCATGACCGCTGAATCATTTTTGAAGTTGGAGACCATTAAAATCATCGTTCTCGGACTGCTCGCATTCTCCATGGCAACCGCCGGAGGCGTACTGTTTGGGAAGCTCATGTACAAAATGACCGGCGGCAAAGTCAATCCGCTCATCGGTTCCGCAGGCGTATCCGCCGTACCGATGGCCGCACGGGTATCGCAAAAAGTCGGCGCAGAAGAAGACAAGCAAAACTTTTTACTGATGCACGCAATGGGACCCAACGTCGCCGGAGTCATAGGAAGTGCCGTCGCCGCCGGAGTGTTCGTCTCCCTGTTTGGCGACCCGGTCGCCGGAGCCGATCCCCATGCCGCTGTAGAATCTCTGCATCAGATAGCAAGTGTTATAGGAGGTGGCAAATGAACGGACTTTTAGGCGATGCCGTGACCGTCTCCATCATCTCCATGAGCGTGATTTTTTTGGTCTTGAGCGTCCTGATTATAACAATCAAAGTACTGGTGCGTCTAATGCCCTACGAGGCACCACCACCAAAACCCGTAAAGAAAACCGCCGCATCCCAGACAGCGGCGGCAACCTCCAGCGAAGCCGACGAACACATCGCCGCCATTACCGGAGCCATGACCGCCCACCTCGGGCAGAATCCCGGCCATCTGGACATCAAACCGCTTTAACAGCATCCGCAACAAATTTTGTATTGAGCCCCGATCCCCAAAAGGACAGGGCTCAGTAAATTCCCACCCGTACAAAAAAACCTCGCATTGAGAAGAAAACAAAACTTCAAACTCAAGGCCGCTTAACTTGAGCTTGAAAAACAGGCATCGAAGGAATATAAATCAAAGGTGTCTCCTGTTAAAATCAACTCTTCACCCCAATCCATTTAACGATTTACTGCCTGATGTTAAAAGACCCGGACTATAGACTCTTTCAGGGAACTGAAAATTATTTTGTCGATTTATGGCGCTCACTCCGTATCTGGCGTGAGTTTCGTAAAGGATTTACCAAGCTGAATCGCATCAATCATTGCGTGACTTTTTTCGGGTCAGCGCGGTTTAAAGAAGATCACCGCTATTACAAACTGGCTTACGAAACAGCCTATGAGCTCGGCAAGGCAGGTTATTCGATCATGACTGGCGGCGGCCCCGGTATCATGGAAGCGGCAAACAGAGGGGCTAAAGATGCCGGAGCCTTATCAATCGGTTGCAACGTCAAACTGCCAAAGGAACAGAAGTCCAACCCCTATCTGGATATCAATATCGGATTCCACTATTTCTTTGTTCGCAAAGTCATGTTGCTCAAATATTCCACCGCATTTGTTCTTTTGCCCGGTGGTTTCGGCACAATGGACGAGATGTTTGAGACCGCAACCTTGATGCAAACAGATAAAATACGTGACTTCCCCGTAGTGGCAATGGGCCGTGATTACTGGGAAAAATTGGACCCGTTCATCATGGAAACCATGATTTCCCATGGCACCATTGATGAAGGAGATATGAATTTTGCCCAGATAACCGACGACCCCAAAGTAGCTCTTGATATCATACGGCTGAAAAAAATTGGAGAGCTGATTTAAAATTCTTGTTCGCCGTCAGACAAACGCGGATCAAAAGCTAGGCAACGCACCTTTTTTGAGGTCGGCTCACTTTATTGACATCCAATTATTAACAACAAACCCCGAGAATTAAAAATGAGCGACACGCTTCCCCCCTGCCCACAATGCAACTCCGCATACACCTATGAAGATCGCAACCTTTTGATCTGCCCGGAGTGTGCGCACGAATGGAACCCCGATGCAGAAACGACAGAAGCAGATGCGCTGGTGGTGAAAGACGCCTATGGAACCCCCTTGCAAGACGGCGACACCGTCACACTGATCAAAGACCTGAAAATAAAAGGCTCTTCATCCGTGGCAAAAGTGGGAACCAAGGTAAAAATCAACCGACTTGTGAACGGCGACCACAATATCGACTGCAAGATCACCGGAGTCGGAGCCATGATGTTGAAATCGGAATTTGTCAAGAAAGCCTGAGATGAACGCCAGCAAAGATCGAATTGTCTACTCCACCGAACAAGGCAGAATGTGCCCCGGCTGTGGCAATCCCATAAAGCAATGCACCTGCCGCAAACAGACCTCAGCCATCGGTGATGGCAACATCCGCGTCTCCCGCGAGACCAAAGGCAGAAAAGGCAAAGGCGTCACCCTGATCAAAGGACTCGCACTGGATGCCACAGCCCTGGCATCGATGGGCAAGAAACTCAAAGCCATGTGCGGTTCCGGCGGTACCGTCAAAGACGGCGTCATAGAAATTCAGGGCGACCATATCGAACGCATCCTCGACTACTTGAAGGAGCAAGGCCTGAAGGCCAAACGGTCGGGCGGATGAAACGTTTTTATTTGCCCCATCAGGATCGGGAAGAGCAACCGATTGAGACCCCGCCCGCGCAAAAAACACCACCGCAACCCCGTCGATTGACCAACTAAGACGGGCTTGCTTCGTGTCTCGCCCGCAAAAACGAATAAATCCCCCTTGCTATTTCTGAAGTCGATCCCTCAGATAATACCGACACAAAAATTCGGGTTTGTGTCATATTATAAAAAATAAAGATTTGACCTCTATTATGAATAAATAATATAAGATTATGTTTCACTGATTCGGGTTTTCCAATCTGTGCTAAAATCTAGATCTCTAAAAAATATGAAAGAAGTACACCATAAAATTTCTAAGTTATTACATACATCGGGTATGCGTCTATTGGCCCTTTTACGGTTTGGTTTAGTTGCCTCTGTCGTTACAATAGTTCTATTCTGTTTTGAGGTTAAAGCATAGGCTATTAAGAAGGGGTCTCGACCAAGTTTTTCTTGCTCATCATCGGTCAAATCAGGAGCATATCCCTCATTGACTGTAAAGCGAACATTCTCAATATTTACTTCCTCTGAGAACAGTAAAGCAGTTTGAGTCTCTGTCTTCTTTACCCATTCTGAAAGTTCGTCTTTGCCATTTTTTAATTCCTCGTAAATTTCAATTGGTATCTTGGCAAACCCGTTTCGCCCCATCTGTTCAAGCCAAGTCCAAAATTCTGGAACGCGTTTGAAAGGATAATATAAATTTTTTGCATCTATAAGAACATTGGCGTCTAGTAAATATAGCAACAAATTCTCCTAAATAAATTTATAAACCTATAAGGGAATGGACATTTTGAGCCTTAACACCTAAGATTTTTCCAGCCTTGGTGGTCGTTAGAATTCCTCCGCTCATCATCCGCTGGACATGATTAATTAGAGCAGTTCCAACGCGTTGTCGTCGTACAATGTAGTAATCAGGACCGCCTGTTCTATCTTTATTTTTATTCTTTTTGTTTGTTTGCGATTCAAACCACAATTTTTGGAAGGCTTCATTTAGGCGACTCCATATAGCTTTATCAATTTGTCCTCTGCGAAAAAGCTTATATGCAACCATAGAGTTACTGAGGTTCCTCGAATTTGCAAAATGATTTATGTAGAGATAGATTTCTTCGTAACTTTGACCACGTTCTATTGTAATTAATTCATTGCTTGGCAATAAAAATTCGCTTGCTACATCGTTGCAAAATTTTTCAATTTCTTTTTCTGGACGAGCACCGCTCACGCCAGTTTGCCCAAGCCAAAGATGGGTGAGTTCATGGAGGAGGGTGAAAGACCATGCGGCTCGTGAATCCTGATCATTAATTATGACAAAAGGAGCAATATTATTGGCTAAGGCAAAGCCACGAAAAATTTCTGGATCTATTTTCGTGTGATGGCTTCCAAGGTCGCCCATTAGTAAAACAAACACACCTATGGCTTCGACTTTTTCCCGAAGAAGTGTAAAAGCTTCTATGGGAGAACGTTGTGAGCAAAACTCTGATAAATTAAAATGTATGGTGTTTTGAATGGATTCGAGTACTGCAGGAACCCCATCTTCCATTTTCATCGATCCTATAAATTGTAAGGTGTCAGATTCCTCTTCATCTTCTAATGCCGCTTGGAGAACACCTTGTCTTGCTTGTACATTCCGAATCAAAGTATCCAGCCATGCGTTTGCCTTATTAGACGCAAGTCCAGATAGAGTGCGGAAATCCTGTCCTCGGTCACCTTGACGAGGAGGGGAAGACATATAAAAAGTTATAAGAGGGCGGTGGTATTGCTTAGCCATTTTTAAAAGCAGAGACCGCGTCGGCTCGGTTTCCCCTGATTCTAATTTAGTGAGTCTTTCAGTTGCGGTTGTGTCTTTTGTGCCATTGAGCACTATCTTTTTAACCGCTTCTTCAATTGTAAGTCCAGCGGTTTCACGAGCCCATTTGAGAATTTGAGGGTTAATTTTTGGCATTTTCATTAAACAGTTTTTTATGCAAATTTCTTTATAGAACTCACAAGGTACTCCTAATGATTATACCGTATTGAATAAACAAGGTAAAAAAACCTTTCAATTATTCGTTATTGCGCTCCAGAATAGGTTTCGAAGGTTTTTATAAGCGCGGGGTGGGGCTGAAAAAGTCTTCGAGGGTGGGGTCGGTTTTGGGCAGGGCTCCGGTGGCACCTTCCCATATTTCTTTGGTTTCCATGCACAGGTAGGCACTTAAGTGCGGGTCTTTGGCTTTCACCCAGTTGCGGATGGTTTCGTAGGCGTGGTTCCTCAACGGGCGCAGGTATCGGTATTTGCCGTCGCGTCCGGCCATGTGTTCGCTGGTGAATAATTGTGTTTTCGGGTTCCTCTCTTTAATAGCCTGCTTCAATCCGCTCCGGTAACGGAAGCTTCCCAGACTCACCCATTCGATGGTCTTCGGGTCGAGATTCAAAAAAATTTCTTCGATGAGGTCTTTGTAGATTTTCTCCCATCCGGGAAAAAGGATGATGGGGTCGAGATGGATGCCGATGCGGTAGCCTTTTTCCTGACACTGGCGCGCCGACGCGAGTTTCTGTTCGAGCGAGGGGGTGCCTTTTTCTTCGGATTCGACGATTTCTCTAGGATTGAGGGACCAGGACACGACGACGTTGCTGGGGTCGTCTTGTGTGAGCAGGTTTTCGACGCGGTCGGATTTGGTTTTCAATTCGAGGGTGGCGTTTTTCTGTCGGTTGAAAAAAGGGATGAGCGTTTTGGTGTATGGGATAATGTCATCCAGTGCCAAACTGTCGGTCAACTCTCCGGTGCCGACGCGAAATTCTTGTCCGGCGGGTGCGTTGCGAAAGGTTTCTTCGAGTTCAAGAATCAGGTCGTCGATGTTGACGTAGGCGACGAACAGGGGGTTGTTGCGCAGGAAGTCTTGCAGGAAGCAGTAGGAGCAGTCGTACATGCAGTTCTTCATGAGGTTGACGACGAGGTAATTGCAACACACCATTCCGGGGCTGAGTCCGGGACATTTTTTGAGGAACGTGCCTTTGAATCGGCTCAGGAACAGGTGTCGTTTGGATGCGCCAAACCAGTCGCTGGTATTTTGTTTGATGGTTTTGATGACGGCTTCGGCTTCTGCGTTGCGGACGACGGGTGTGTCGGGAAATTGTTGCAGGAGGTTTTGCGTCAGTGCGTAGTCCTCTGCGCCGTTTTCGATGTATATGATTTCGGGTTTGAATGTCATGTCCGCTTTGTGATGTGGGGAATTTTATAATAGTTGTTTCAAGTTTTGCTTCGTCAATTAAGATACCCGTTTTTTCCGGCTTTTCCCATCTCTCATATTTGTAAGGGGGCGCGATGGCAATCGTCTTTCACATAGGGTATATTTTAAGGAAACTTTGTGAATATGACAATGCCGGAACGATCTGGCAAGGGAGGGATGGAAGCATGCGATCACGACTCATTCTATTTTTTGGTTTTGCGCTGAGCATTGTTGTTGCCTGCATGGGGCCCCGGATGGAAGGCGACGACCCGTATCGTTTGCAGAAGGTTTCGGACCTTGAATTGTGCACGGCTTTTGGCGGTTTGGAAAACTCGTTGTGGGGGAACATTTCGCGCGATCGATTGGAGGACGAGTTGCATCGCCGGGATCTTTTAACTAAAGACGAGTGGATTCTGGTGCGCGACCGGCGCATTGGCAAGGGGATGAGTCTTTGCAGTTTGATGGCATCGTGGGGGCCGGGCAGTTCGTCGTATTTTGAGGAAGGGTCGAGTTCTTTTGATAAAATCGCGAATTATAACTATCAGTCTTGTCGCACCTGCCCGCGAATAAGGGTGGATACCGTGGGGGGAACGGTAGAGGGTTGGTCCTTTCCCGGCAATAATGAGACTTATCCCAAAAAAATCGACTGATTCTGCCCTAAGTGAGCGGATAATGTGAAATATCCTCTTGAACCTTTGAGCGCAATCGTTATAATAGGTTTCCCTTCAAGCAGGAATTTTTCTGCAGTTGATTACGGACCATGCCGAAGTGGTGAAACTGGTAGACGCGCTGGACTCAAAATCCAGTGGGGGCAACCCCGTGACGGTTCGACTCCGTCCTTCGGCACCACCCTCCCGGGTGGAGGGAATGTTGCTTCGTTAGGCAACAGTTTTGGGTTCGACATTTCACCCGTCCGCTGTATCCTTCTTCCCAGTATCCCATAAAATCTTTAGCGGACACTCGCGTGTTGTGACGCTTGCTTCTGGGCGGATCATTTGTCTTTTTCGTCTTGGGTCCTATTCACCTTGTCCACTTTTTTGCCGAATTTGCCAATGTAATAATTTGCAATGTCTTTAATGGAAAGGATGCCGATCACTTTTCCATTTTCGGTGACGGTCAGATGACGAATATTACGCTGTTGCATGACATAAAAGGCTCTCAGCATATTGGATTTTGCGTCAATTGAAATCAGGGGATGACACATCACAGACCCGATTTTGGTGTTCGCCAGGGATTTCTCTTCGGCCACGACCTTTCGCAACAAATCGGTTTCTGTGAAAATACCGATGAACTTGTCATCTTCAGTGATAAGTATTGCTCCCACTGCATTTTCCTTCATCAATTTTACCGTGTCCCACACGGAGCCTTTGGCTTCGATGGTGACGCTGGCTTCACTCATGTACATTTTGACTTCATCCATGGTCCGTTTCCCCGTTAATCAGTTCGTATTGACTACATATTCTATGGGTGAAACTTTTTTACAGCGGTATATTGTCAATTTGTTCTGCCGATTCATCTATGACATCGTGGGCGGTATTGCCAACGACTGGAACGATGGAAACCACCGCTCCGCCCAGTCGCATGGGAACGGTCACCACTTTTGTCAAGACACAGGCATTCAGAAACAACAGCAATAAAAATAACCCAGCGACCCTCGCTAATTTAGGCATCATTATTTTTCCCAGAGATCAGGTTTTTATCCATTTCTGCATTCGTTATGATCTATAAAAAATAACAGGAAAGCATAATAATTTCAACTATTTATAAGGGTGCTCGGTAGCTTTCCGTGCATATTATCATGCCAGAGATTTATCAATGGCATCAAGAAGATTTGGAATGTTGATGGGTTTGGTTATGTAAGCTTGGAATCCCATTTCAATTGCCCGTTGTATGTCTTTGCTCATGGCGTCGGCGGTGAGAGCGATTATAGCTATATTCCGGGTCTCATCCAATGCTTGCAGTTGTCTGAATGCTTCCAGACCATCCATTCCTGGCATGTGAATGTCCATCAGGATCAAATCAGGTCGCTGAGCCTTGGCAACTGCAATGCCTTCGAGAGCATTGCTTGCGGTGAACAATTCGATTTCCGGTCGGCTACCACTGAGGATTTGTTCCACCAGGGACCGATTGGCAGGAATGTCTTCAATGTATAAAACCTTCTTTTTATTTGAATGGGGCGGTGAAAGTCGGGCAAGGTCCCGACTCTTTTCACTCTCGATGAGTTCGGATTTTTTATCTGAAACAGGAACATCGATGTAGAAAAAACTGCCTTCCCCTTCTTTGCTTTCAAAGCCAATTTTGCCCTGCATCAATTCGATGAGCTGTTTCGAAATGGTGAGTCCAATGCCGGTTCCTTCAATACTTTCCACATCGACATCAAAACGCTCGAAGGGTTTGAACAGTTTGTCCTTTTTGTCTTCGGGAATGCCATGACCGGTGTCTTGGAAGCCGACGCGCATCATGCCATTGTTCAAAACATCGTAGGAAACAATCACCGAGCCGTTGGGCTTGTTGTATTTGATCGCATTGGAAATCAAGTTCAAAATAACCTGTTTGAAACGAAGCGGGTCGATCTCGGCGTAACAGCTTTCGATAGGGAGTTTGTGGTATTGCAGGGAGATATTATTTTTTTGGGCCAGCGGCAGGGCAATAGAGATGACCTCATCCAGAATGGGGACCATGTCCGTGGTTGCGATGGACAATTCCATGTTTCCAGATTCGATCCGGGACAGGTCTAGCACTTCATTGATCAGTTCTAAAAGGTGATGCCCTGCGGAGGAGATTCTCGACAGATTGTCTTTTTGAATCTCGTTAAAATTGTCGGATTTGAGTTCCAGCAATTGGCTGAATCCTAAAATAGCGTTCATTGGAGTGCGTAGTTCGTGACTCATCCGCGCAAGGAATTCGGATTTTGCCCGATTGGCTTTTTCAGTCGATTCCATGGACTGCTTCAGAGCACGGTCTGCATTTTTCCGATCCGTGATATCACTGAATGTGACGACAGCTCCTTTGATTTCTCCGTTGTCTATGATGGGATGGCTGGTATATTGCACATCAAAAAAGCTTCCATCTTTTTTCCAAAAGACTTCATTCGTTTCCTGACGGATTTTTCCGTCTATAAAAGTTGCAAGAATAGGGCATTGCTCTTTGGGGTAGGGTGTTCCGTCAAAATGAGAGTGGTGGATGATTTCGTGCTGAGGTTTACCGATCAACTCCTCTGATGAGTAACCCAGCATTTTCGCCGCCGCCGGATTTGTAAACGTTGTGATCCCGTTGATATCGAGACCGTAAATTCCTTCCCCGGCCGAATTGAGGATATCATCTGTTTTTGATTTCTCAATCTGTAGATCCCTGGTTGCAGACTGGATAGCCTTGTACAAAACTTCGGGCTCGATCAGGATTTTTCTTACCAGCCAGCAAGTCGTGACAGCCGTAATCAAACCAACCAGCCATACGATGATTTCTATTTTTAACAAGCCGGGAATAGTGCCAGAGCGAATGACACCGGCTTGCCAGGACCCGACAGGCAATTTTATATTTTCTAAAACAGGATCTTTTGTGAATAGCAAAGGATCGCCGTAAAAAGTTTCGCCCGCAGGACCCAGGGCATCTTTCCCTCGAATGGCAAGTTCGATATTTTTTTGTGTGTGGATGCTGATGGCCTTTTCCAGGATCATTTCCACATCGAGCAGAACGGTTGCAAATCCCCAGAAATAGTCTGAACCATCGGGATTGTTTAAAAAAATAGGTTTCCGTCCGATGATCGCACGCCCACCTTGAACCAAGTTCAAAGGTCCTGCAATGACGTACCGCTTTTCATCAATGGCCAATTGAACCAATGCGCGACGTTTGGGATCGCCCCGTAAATCATGGCCAATGGCCTTTTCATTTTCACTTTTGTTCGTTACATATTTGACAACCGCGTTGGGGGCCAATTGCAGGCTTTTGATTCCCGGTAAATCGCCGATAGCCGCCGTAGCGAATTTTTGGAATTCACTTTCTGTAATGTCCTGATTGATTTTGACGTAAGCGATGAGAGTTTGAGTCAGTTGCAGGTGTTGATTCATTAACGAGGAAAGTTCGCTTGCAATTTCGCTCACATAAGCACCCAATACCTCGCGGTCTTTAAAAATTACCTGGCGGGTCAATAGTTGCGAGGTCAAGTGAGTGAGCAGTAGTATCAAAATTGCTATCACTATTGGCCACACTTTGGAATTTTGGGTCACACTTCGAGGTTGCATGGATTGAGTTCGTAGTCAGGGCGTTACATCCGACTATCGAGGTACAGGATGATATTTAGCTGTTTGATAATACTTGTGCCGACAATACCTGAGTCAGGAATTCAAAAACCAGTGACGCGAATACTTACTTTTCCTGAGATTGAATCTATACAATTATTTAAATGTGTTTCGAGCAAGAAATCAAAAAAATATATTTTGATCGGTGTTTGATGGAAAATTATTTAAAGACAATAAAATGATTGCCCTTCCAATCGAGCAGGCTGGGTAATATGCTGTTTGGAGTTGAGTGGATGCTGGAGTTTTTAATGTCGCTCCAGGCGATGCGATTCAAGGCTGTGTTTGTCTGCAATGAAACGCTAACGCTATTTTTGAATGCTGGGGAAACTCGCGATGTATTTGAAAGCGAAAATAAAACAGAGTTTGAGAGGCATCAAGCATCAAGCCATTTCCAAAGTAAACCGCAAGTTGGGCAAGGAATATATTGTCAACTCGCGCGAACTGTTGGCGATTGATACCTGTAGCATTTGCAATCTGGATTGCAGGTTCTGCGCATACGGGAAGAAGGAATCCTTGAAGATGGAAATGGAAGATTCCTTTTTCGAAGATTTGATCCATCAAGCGGTAGAACTTGGCTTTGATAAATTTTGTATGACCCCCACGACGGGAGATATTTTCGTTGGGAAAAATGTACTCAATAAATTAGCGATTCTGGAAAATCACCCGAAGGTCAAATCCTATTTCTTTCACACCAATTTCACTCTTCCCACAGAATCGCAAATTCTGAGTTTGCTGGATTTAAAAAAACTTTCCGAATTGAATATCAGTTGGTACGGTCACGACACGCAAAGTTTCATTGATTTGACCCGATCGACGAGCAAGGTATTTGGCAGAATGGTTGACAATTTAAAATTCCTGTTAAAACATTGGTCCCGTGAAAAAGGACATCCTTTGGTAAACATCTATCTCAGAACTTTATACTCCTTCAAATTTTCTGCAATGGATGATAGCGAATTGAGTGATATTTTTCGCGAGTTGTTGCATAGTCAACGAATCCCTTTGCATTTAACGACGGAATACAATAATTGGGGTGGCACTGTCTCTCAAGCGGATGCAGAGGGGCTGGATATAAGAATCGATGACAAGCCTTTTCCAAAAACCGGAGCCTGTCTGTTAATTTTCTTTTCGTTGCAGGTTTTTGCAGACGGTCGTGTCAACGCATGTTCTTGCAGGGATGTGGACGGCAAGCTGGTCATCGGGGATTTGAATCAGGAAAAGCTCAAAGACATCCTGTCGGATCGAAATCCTGTTTATATGAAATTGATAGAAAATCAGCAAAAAAATATTTTTCATCCGGTTTGTCAATCCTGCGACTTTTACAGAAGTATTTATCGCGGCGACGTTTCTGACTATTACAAAAAACCGGTGATGAATCTGGAAGAATTTTATAAAGTGTTATCAGAAACGAAATGATAAAAATGACAACAAAACTTTCCGAGAAAAATATTTTGATCGATGCGATGGAGAATGAATTGAAAAAAATAATTATGCGGATGGGTCTGGCATCAACCGTTTTGCTGTTAACGGTTGGTTGTGTGAGTGAGCCATTGCCCAAAACTATGGAAGGCTTTCCGCATCGGATTGAAGTGCCCTCTCCAACAGCGCGAATCGCAACGGAGTTGAATCCCACGGCTCTTCCCGAAGGGGCAAGTGCGCATCTTCCTGCTTATGATGGGGATCGTTTTTTTGTCACGCTACCGGTGGCTCAACAAAATTCTGTGACCGCAAAACAGGTGCTTCAAGATGTGGTTGTGCCCATCCTCAAGGCCATCGGTTTTGAACGTGGAGGTGATGCCTTGTTGTCTCCCCCCGAATACGGCGTAAAAATCCCGACCGCAAATTTTAATGAGTTGGCTCAGGATGTGGCGTTGGAGTATCAAAAAAATAAGAAATTATTTCGTCCCAAATCTCAAAAAATTATCGATGCGTCTTTGAGGAAAACCGATGCGGACTCGGAGGTTGACCGGGCTTTGCAAGTGGGGGAGGGGATGACCTTCAGCCAGCTCGTAGCGGAAATCGAACGCCAGGAAATTCAGTTTCCTTTTCAGCAGGTGGTGGATGGCGTACCCATCGAGCATACTTTGATATTGGCTTCACGTTGGGAAGGACAAAGCGTCCGCTCTGTTCGGGGTGTGGTCTACAACAAATACACCATCACCAATCAAAACAAGAAGGACTCTGAAAGATCCGTTGAGAAGGCGATCAAGGCCCTTCTAACAGTGGAGGGTGTGGACAAGGTGGATACCGCAGTGGATGGACCCCATCGGGTTTTGTTGCCTTACGGAACCGATCCGACAGGAAAAACCATTCTTCGATATTCTGATCGCATGATCCTGCGCACGGTTTTCCAAAAAGAAGACGGAAAATTTCTACTCTGGCTGGATGCCGAGACGGGGAAAATCCTCAAACTGGAACCTTTGTTTGATAACGCACAGGCGGAAGGGATGGAGTTTCTACGCGACCCGAGTACGGGCGGGACCTTCAAGGCCACATTCAAAGTAGACCCGGCAACGGGAGGCCAGTACGTTTTGCAGAAACAGGGCCTGTCCAATCGGGTCGATTACCTCGGCGACGGTGATCCTGCGAATGATCTTGCCATTCCAGAAAACAGCAATGGAAGCACTCCCTATTTTGCAAACTTTGCGCAAGCCCCCATCAACGATGCGGCAGAAGCGATCTGTTCCAGTGGCAACAACAAAGAATTTCAACAAGTCAATTTTTTAGCCGCTCTGCACTTTTATTCAAAGCACATATTCAACCTGGGAATTTTCATGCCCTTCCCGAAGCTGGGTGGTACCTCAAGCGATTCATCCGACCCCTGGGATCCACAAATAGAAGTTGCGGGATATTGCAATGCCCATTCTTCGATGAAGTTTGGAGCCTGTGACGGTTACTTCGATGCCGCCTGTCCCAGCGTTGGCCAGTTGAACATGGCGCACGACAAAACCATGATCGCTCATGAACTGGGTCACACCATCACCCCGCGATTGACTCTTGCACGCCCTTCCGATTGGTGTGGCGTGGGCACTTGTGCTGTTCCATTGGGATGGTTTGGTCTGCACGATCTGGCGGATGTCTGGGCAGATTATTTTGAATCGACCAATTGCACCGGCGGTTGGGTTTATAAAAATCAGGGCGGTGTGGATAACAGTTTGAATTGTCTCAACCACAATGAGTTTGGCTACTTGCCGAGACTGCATGAAGTTACGGTTCCCTTCGATCCCGCACAGCCAGGGGATCACTTCCCGGAAAAACCTATTCAAAGTGGTTTGTATGGTGGTTTTTATGGCAACGCACAAACAGCGGCCGCGGCACTCTGGCATGTTCGACTGGGGATGCGTAGCAAGAGTCGTTCATTTGGAGCGATTCAATACGGCATTCGTTTGACCCGGGCTTTGATGAATACAGGTTTCACAGGCACGGCAGATGCTTCGAAACACGATGGCCTGTATAAATCGTTGTACGATCTTGAGTTGGAAATGGTTGACCAATGGACTCATTCCGCAACGCCGGGAGTCTCTCCAGCTCTCCAGCACAAGGGACCGCACACCACCAATAAAGTGACCGCAGGGTTTGCGCGCGCAGGGCTGTTTTTGATCCCCCCGCAATGTCTGGACGGCGACAAAACGACGGGCGCACCCCGGTATTGTCCGACAGCCAAGGGCGGTGAGAATGGCGGCGATGCCGTGATTGATATCACAGACAACGATTCAGCCGATGACATCGCCTTTGCCGGAGTGGTTCATCCCGAAGAAGACTATCTGGAGCTGGGCGGCCGCGCCCCAACTTTTCATGTCTGGACGGGGTCCCGTTACAGGCTGGATGGCGCAAACGGAGACCCCACCTTCAACAATCCCGCACCCTGCAACAGCGTGTTTCGCGTAGAAGTTTCCACCGACGAAACCTTTGCAACAGGCTCGACCTTCACCAGTCATTGGATGAGGGTGGACACCGATCCCACGACACCAAGTAGTCCCGAATGCTACGGAACCTGGACACCGACCGACGCGCAATGGAACAGCCTGCAAACCAACGGAGCGTTGTCATTTATCTATTATCGAGCTCGAACCCAAAACGATACTAAAACCAATCGACGACTTTCTACAAGGCCTGGCAGGCTATGGCAAGTCCCCCCTCCTTACGCTGTGATAACCACAGACGGCGAGTCCGAGTATTGATAAAACAGTTACGGGCAAAAATCATCAGCAATGATTTTTGCCCGTAACTCGAAAAACAGCCCTTAGCTGAAATAGATTAAGGGTTGATAACCACAGTCTGCTGAACAGCATTTTCACAGCAAGGGCAGGGGGCATTGGAAAATGAACCCTACAAAATCGGAACTTTCTATTCTCCGATCTTTGAAATCGGCTAAGGAATAACCCTTTGCATTTACCCTGAATGTTCCACTTTTATCTGATATCAAACAATATGTGGACTATACTGATAAATATCACAACAATTTAAAAATATTCAACTATCTGGGGATAGATGATAATTGAATATAAAAAATTCTATAAACCGCATTCCTTGCTTGAGCAATGGAATGGGCCTTTTCCTGTTTCAGAGAATTTAAAAACAACATTGTTGTTAAAAAAAAGGAAAAAAGAATGAATTCAAAAAATGTTCATATAAAAAATATGCGAGAACAATTAGAAAACTGGGAAACCGAAATTGACCAATTGAAAGAAAAGACAGGACAAGTCAATGCAGAAACCCAGGTGAAATATTACAAACAAATTGAAGATTTGAGATTGCTTCAGAAAGAGGCCAGACAAAAACTCAGTGAATTGAGCAATGCGGGTGATGAGGGATGGGAATCCCTGAAACAGGATGTTGGAAGTGCCTATGAAAACATTAAAACGACTTTAACAAAAACACAGAAAGCCTTCAAAGAAGGTTTGAATGAAAATAAGGAGAAATGAAATGGGAATGAAAGAAGCTTACCAAGATAAATTGCAGGCTCAGTTGGATGAATGGAATGCTGATATAGACAAACTCCAAGCGAAAGCCGATAAAGCAGAAGCCAATGTGAAGCTTGGTTATTACAAAGAAATCGAAGAGATACGATCCGTGCGACAAGTCGCTGAACAAAAACTCAATGAGCTCAAAGAATCAAGTGAAGATGCATGGGAAGACCTCAAGGAGGGCACCGAAAGCGCATGGAGTGCTTTGAGCAATTCTGTGAAGTCAGCGATCTCAAGATTTAATTAACGCTTTTCACCTTTACGGCCACCCTGGAAAGTTTTTATAAAAATTATAAAAGTGATTGAATGAATCTAAATCCTGTTGAACAAAAAGTTGCCTCGATACTTTCCCCGTTTGAAAAATTTGTGGACAGCCAGACTTCTACTGGCTTGTTTTTGGTTTTTGCGACTTTTTTAGCTATGGTGATGGCTAATACAGGGTTGAATGACATTTATCAGACCATCATCCATGCTGAGACGGGCCTGATTTTTGGTGACCACCAGTTAACAATGCCGGTTGAGGAGTGGATAGGAAGTGGTTTGATGGCCTTGTTCTTCTTTCTTCTCGGCCTTGAATTGAAGCGAGAGTGTCTGGCCGGTGAGCTACAGAACCCGAAACGCGTCGGGATCATTTTGAGTGCGGCTCTGGGTGGAATGATCATGCCCGCGGCTATCTATTATTTGATTAATATCGGGAGCTCTACTCAGGAAGGTTGGGCAATTCCCATGGCCACGGACACGGCCTTTGCGTTAGGGGCATTGGCCTTTTTTAAACGTAAGGTGAGCAAAGAATTATTTATTTTTCTAACAGGGCTGGCTATTTTTGATGATCTTGGAGCCATTTTGGTGATCGCGGTTTATTATACAGAATCGCTTAATACCGGGGCTTTGTATTGGGCCGGCTTCATAACACTTTTATTGATTGGAATAAATGTCTGCGGTTTTCGTAGCGTATGGCTGTATATGATTTTGGGTTTTATATTGTGGTGGTTTGTGCATTTGTCTGGCGTTCATGCAACGGTAGCAGGCGTGATTGTAGCCTTGACAATACCAGCCCGGCCTCGACTTCAACCCGAACATTTTGTCAATCGAATCACAAAACTTCTTTCAAAATTTGAACGACGCCAAAAAGTGGAAAGTATAATTTTAGCAGATCAAGGACAAAGCGAGTTGGTAAAAAATATCGAAGATGTGGCAAAAGAAGGCTCAACTCCACTCCAGCGCTGGGAACTCAAACTTGAAAACCCTATTGGTCTGGGGGTTCTTCCAATTTTTGCCCTGTTTAGCGCGGGAATTCGTCTTACAGAGCAAGATTGGTTAGAGGTAATAAGCTCCCCCTTAACTCTGGGTATTGTAGGGGGTTTGGTAATCGGGAAACCTCTTGGGATTTTTATATTCAGCCTTGTTGTGGACAAACTGGGTTTTGGACTTTTGCCGGAAAAAATGACAAAAAAAGAACTTCTTGGAACGGGACTATTAGCAGGAATGGGATTTACGATGTCTATTTTTATTTCCCAGTTGGCATTTAAAAGTAACGCAGTATTGATTGATGAGGCTAAGTTGGCAATACTTATTTCCACATTATTGGCAGGTTTTTTAGGAATAATTTGGTTATCTATAACCACTGAATCTCCCTTAGAGGAATCAACAGAATCAATAAACGGGAGATGAATCAGTTTTTATCCTTTGAATATCTTCTGAGGCAAGGACATGTTTGATTTAGCAAATCTGCAGATTCCTGGAATCATTAATTTAGGAAATAAATTAAGAAAGGCAAGTCTTGGCAAAAGTTGCATGGAAGATGTGGCTCAGGAGATGGTACGCATCCTGTATGATGAATTGGTCACTGGAGAAAATCAGGAAAAAGCCTGTGCCTTGGTTCGCTTTTTCAAAACGCACAGCTTTAATGACTTGGAACCCGGGCAAAAAGATTTTGCGAAAAATTTGCTTCCTGAAAACTCCGATACAGACAATTTAAAATGCCTGACTCTCGTTGCAACTGCGGGAGAAAAACCGGAGTGGAATTCCAGAGCTGAATCCCGGAGTCATAAATCCATTCCTCTTTTCAGTGCCGAGATTGTTAAAAAATTTCCAATGATTTCCGGTCTTTATAAGCAAATGGGTTTTGATATCAGTAACGTGATTCAACCCGATCTCGAATTCATTGCAAATGAGATAGATAAAAATTATTCCGTATTTTTCATATCCAATGCCAAGGGCAGTCCATCCATTCCCGATCAGGAAAATTTCGTCATCCCGCATGGCATAAAGTCCGTGATAGGATTTGGGGGTCTCTATCCCACAGGGGATGTTTTTAGTGTGATTCTGTTCACGAAAACCATTTTCTCAAAAGAAGTAGCCGATCTGTTCCAAATACTCGGCATTTATATAAAAATTGTTACTCTCCCCTACCACCAACGGGTTTTCAAATTCCAAACAAAAATAAGCAAAAACGCGGCTCCCTTTGAGCTTTTAGAAGATGAAAACCAAACCCTTAAAATTCAGTCCAAAGCGTATGAAAATATTTTTTCGACTCTTGAAAATTTGGTTGAAAAAGCCACTCACCAGAGGAATATGATCCTGAATAGTGTGAGCCAGGGAATTTATGGGTTGGACTCAAATGGTAATACAATTTTTGCAAATCCGGCGGCCGAAAAAATGCTGGGATACACTTTAAAAGAAATGATGAATCGCTCACAGCATGACCTGATTCATCATTCCAGGCCCGATGGTAGCCCTTATGTTAAATCAGAATGCCCCATCCATTCAGCTTTTAAAGATGGGGAAGTTTGTCACGTGATGAATGAAGTCTTTTGGAAAAAAAATGGCGATTCATTTCCAGTGGAATACACAAGCAACCCTATTATTGAAAATGGTGTGATCGCTGGGGCCGTTGTAACATTCACAGACATCACGGCGCAAATAGCAGCTGAGAAAAATATGGAGAGAGTACAAACGCAACTTGTCGCTGCAGAAAAGCTCGCAGGAGTAGGAGAATTGGCGGCAGGAGTCAGCCATGAAGTATTGAATCCTGTAAATATAATTTCCGTTAGCACCCAGATGTTGCAAAGGAAGAACAAGGATGACCCAAATATTCAAAACTATTGTGACAAGGTGAAACACGAAATAGGACGCATCCAAAAAATCGTGAGTTCCTTGTTGGCTTTTTCTAGAAAGAACGACGTAGAATTTAAAGTGGGAATTGTCAGAGAAGCAGTAGAGAGTGTTCTTGCCCTGGTGGAAGAAGAGTACAAGTTGGATAATATTAAAATCGTAAGGAACTGGTGTGATTCTGAAGTAAATATTTTATTAGATGCTGACAAGATCAGGCAGGTGTATTTGAACCTGATCCATAATGCCAAGCACGCCATGCCGGATGGGGGCACTATCACCATCGGTTGTAAAGCAGTGACCGGAAAGGGTAGCGGCTTTCATCAATTTTTCTTCAGTGATACTGGAACGGGAATGAGCGAAGAGGTCAAACTGAAAATATTTGAACCCTTTTTCACCACCAAGCCCGTGGGTGAGGGAACGGGGATGGGCCTGTCTGTAGTTCATGGAATCATTCAGGAACACGGAGGAAAGATCCGGGTAGAAAGTGAGAAGGGCAAGGGAACCACTTTTATTATCAGCCTTCCCATCTCCTAACGTTAACTTCTGCTTTAATGTTTTGTATGAAAATCTGTCTACAATTTATTTGCAGTTATTCCCGCAAAAGTGATCATCCAAACAGGACGAAGGGCTTAAAACTTTATAATTTGGCCAGTCGTTGAAACTAACCTAGCAAGATTGTTGTGACTTCCGGCCTCTCACGCCGGCGTACCAGCGGGGCCGCCAACTCTGCCACCGACGGCCATAGCTCCTGTCTCGTTGAAGCCAAGCTTGGATTCAAACCTGATTCATGTTAACAATCTTTCGAATTGCAATTTGAGGCATAACAACGCCGCATTTCGAGTTCAATGACCATTGGTGGGAGCGAACATGAAAGCAATCGCCCCGCGAAATTGACACCCTTGCTAGCTTTAATTTAGTAATTTACACCAAGACGAGTTTCCCTTGCTATAATTGCATATGTGCTGGAGCAACTTATTGAATTACAGGGGCTAATCTTGACTACCAACTGACGTAATTTCAATGACAGAATTGAAGAGTTCTCCAAAAAATTATAATCATTTGGTTCATCGCACCGGATGGTTGCGTGCCGCAGTGTTAGGGGCCAATGATGGTATCGTATCGACCGCGAGTCTTATCGTTGGCGTGACGGCTGCTTCTCCAGATCGGAATAGCATTATTATTGCCGGGGTTGCTGGGCTAATTGCCGGAGCCATGTCTATGGCGGCAGGCGAATATGTTTCTGTCAGTTCCCAATCGGACACCGAACAAGTTGATCTTGAATCAGAACGACAAGCACTCGAAGAAAACCCCGAATACGAACTTGAAGAGCTGGCTCAAATTTACAGAGAACGAGGTGTAGAGGCTGAACTTTCCCGACAGGTGGCAACCCAACTTATGGAGCATGATGCCCTTGCCGCGCATGCACGTGACGAAATAGGTATTTCTCATACCATTATCACCCAACCGCTTCAGGCCGCTTTGACCTCGGCAGGAACATTTTCGGTAGGTGCCATTCTGCCTTTGGTAGCCGTGATGATTACCCCCGTCACACACATTATATCTGTGGTCTGTATCACATCGCTTATAAGTCTGGCCTTGTTGGGAGCCATATCAGCGTATATCGGTGGAGCAGGTATGATAAGAGCCGCTACGCGTGTGACAGTATGGGGAGCACTTGCAATGGCCTTGACCGCAGGAGTTGGGTCTTTATTCGGGACGGTAGTATAAATTCCAGTTTAAAATTAAGATTTTTCTGGTTAAGAGTTATGGTCAAATGGGGGGAGGTGAGGTATGGGGACATGATTGGACGGCACTCCTTCGAAGTTTGACATTTATCCGATCAATGAATATTGCGCCATTGATGACATCCCCGCAAAGCCTTATTCCATCCCACTTTATCCCGCATTTTCCCGGATAATCCCGCTTAAAACTCTATCCCATACTAACTGCTAACTTATTATTGTCACAAGCACGAGCAATCTTAGCATGTACTAAAAAGGACCTACGACAAATGCCGTAAGTCCTTTCTTTACTGGTCGGGGCGAGAGGATTTGAACCTCCGACCCCCTGCTCCCAAAGCAGGTACGCTAGCCAGGCTGCGCCACGCCCCGATATTCTATTTTCTTTTCTAAACTTTTAATCTTTGGTTTTATTAGTTTCCGTGTCCATGCGCACCATGCAACTCGGCGGCTGTTGCTTTTTGCTTCGCGTCGAGTGTGCCGAGTATCGTTATTTTGGCTTCAATCATGGCATGAATCTTCTGAGACTTGGTGTTGCTGATGATGTCTGCCAACTCACGCAGACGTTTTTCATCGGTGGTTACGCTGTGTACGAGGCGGTCCATCTCCATGTGAGCAATCTTGTGTTCGGTATCGGATCGCATCACGACTTTATTGTATTCAAATTCTGCGGCCTTCAATTTTTCAATTTGTTCGGCGGTCAGGTTCAATTGGTCTTTCATATTCATGATATGCACAAACGGGTTGTGTTTGTGCTTGTTGCTGTGACCATGATGTGCTGAACCGGAATGCATGGAGCCATGATGTGCTGATCCGTGGTGACCCGAGCCGTGGTGACCTGAGAAGTGATGGCCTTCGCCTTTGCTTCCTTCTGCTTTATGATGTCCGTATCCGCCATGACCTTCCATGTGGCCTTGCCAGTGATGCGGGTCGCCATTTTTGCTGGCACATTTCGCTTTATCAGCCATTGTGCCTTTGCTTCCTTCTTTTTTGGGGCAGTCTTTCTTTTGAACGCCATCATCCGCTTGTGTTTCTTTTTGTTGCGTTTCTTTACGTGCGGCATCCAATCCTTCGGGAACACCCATCATGGACTCGTTGCCTTGAAGTGAGGGATGGACGTAGCTTCCTGCGCTGTCGGTATTCGAAGCATTAGCGATGAATTCGGTTGTGTCGGTGATGGAAAGCGACGCGAGCATCATTCCTGCTTTTTTATTATTAGAATTTGTGTTGTTTGGTTGTGATGAAAATTTTGCGAGTCGCAATTCTTCTTCGGTCAGCGATTTCATCAAGAGACCGGGGACGTTTTCGATGAGGAAACCGTCGCGCAGTTGCTTGCGGGTGGCTGTCTTTTTAATAGAAGCGGTATTGTCCAGCGACGCGACCAATTCAGAAGGCCAGTTGATTTTCGATTTGAAAAGACTGCCCGATGTTCCACCGGATATATGAGCCAGTTGCATTTCGGATGAATTGCCAAATTCTCCCAGTCTTCCTGTGGGTGCAGAGAATTCGCTTCCTGAAATATGTGTTGAAACGGCGGACTCTTGCGAGAAGCCTGTTGTGAAGGTAAAAAGAATGGGCAAGGACAGGGCGACCAGGGCCAAGGACTTGTTGGTATGTACCGACATTCGTTTACTCCTATCTTTATTTCAGGTTTAAGTCGTGGTTCGCCGTTTCTATCAAGATTTATTTCTAAAGTGAATTCTTGCTAGAAACGACCCTGCGGTTTAACGGCAGGTTAAATGGTGGTGCGCCCGGCAGGATTCGAACCTGCGACCTACGGATTCGAAGTCCGGAACTCTATCCAGCTGAGCTACAGGCGCATTTTAGAATTTGGGGTGAGCGACGGGGCTTGAACCCGCGACAACCGGAGCCACAATCCGGTACTCTACCAACTGAGCTACGCCCACCGTTTTGAATCCTTTGTATTGAAAATGCAAGTTGTCTGCCCTTGTTTTTTCAATAAGTGATTTAGATTCTAATGCATTGCTTGATTTTTGTAAAAGCATTTTTTCTCAATGAGATAAAATATTTTTCATTCGTCAATTCAATGCCTTGAAAACGGGCTTTTTTAATGGCTGTATTCATATTTTACGAGACGGATGGGCCTCGTAATGAAGCATTTAAGGATAAATCCCCAGCGCATTGTAGCTGTTGAGAATTTTTTCAATGGACAGAGACATGGCGGCGGTCCGGTAGCTGGTGACATTTTCTTTGGCCCAGTAGCGTTCACGGATCTGTTGGAATGCGTTGCACATGGTATCGTCCAGTCCTGAGCGGACAAGGTCGAGTTCGCTTGCTCCGTGTCCTATTTTGTCGACGATGTCTTTTGCAACCGGGTGTCCAGAAGCTTCAATGGCCTTTATAATCAGTTTGTTTTGGGTTTCTTCGTAACGTCTTTGCATTCTGCCGAATCGGATATGCGAAAGGTTTTTGATCCATTCAAAATAGGACACGGTGACGCCGCCCGAGTTGAGGTAAACGTCTGGGATGATGACCACGCCGTTGCCTTCCAAAGTAGATTCGGCGGAAAAGGTGACGGGTCCGTTGGCCGCCTCTGCAACTACTTTGGCTTTGATGCGGTCGGCGTTGTCTTTATGAATGACGCCTTCCATTGCGGCGGGAATGAGGATATCGCATTCTTTTTCCAGAACTTCGGCACCATTGGCAAAAAATTGCGAATCGCCAGGGAAATCTTTTACGCCTTTGCCGCTTGCAATTTTGTGTAGAAAAACTTCTTCTACATTGATTCCTTTGGGGTTATAGATAGCACCGTCGAATTCAATGATGGCGATGATGTTGGCACCATCCTCTTCCTGTAGAATCTTTGCGGTGTGATAACCGACGTTTCCCAGACCTTGGATGATAACGCTTTTGCCTTCGAGATTGCCTTCCATTCTGGCGCGCTTGACGTCTTCGGGATGGCGGAAAAATTCGCGCAGTCCAAAAACGACGCCGCGACCGGTGGCCTCGACTCTGCCGGCGATGCCGCCCATTGTGACGGGTTTGCCTGTCACACAGGCGAGGTGATTGATGTCGCCGGGTTTGTGGGCCATATAAGTTCCAACAATCCATGCCATTTCACGCTGACCCGTGCCCATATCTGGAGCCGGGACATTGGTTCCTGAACCGATATAATCTTTTTGGATCAATTCATAAGCAAAACGGCGGGTGATGGCTTCCATCTCAAAGCGTTCGTATTGCTGTGGATTGATGAGCAAGCCCCCTTTGGAGCCGCCAAAGGGAACATCGACCAAAGCGCATTTGTAGGTCATCAATGCCGCCAGAGCTTCCACTTCGTCCTGATTGACATGGGGGGCAAAGCGAATACCGCCTTTTGCCGGAAGCTTGTGGTCACTGTGCACGGCTCGCCAGCCGATGAAAGTTTCTATATTACCTTTGATTTTTACCGGAAAACGGACTTGATATACGTTGTTGACGTTGCGAATATAGTTAGACATCCCTGGAGCCACGTCAAGAGTTGCGACGGCTTTATCAAAACTCAAATTGACGCTGTCTTTGAAACTCACTTCGTTGTGCGTGGATGAACCCATGTGCGTCTCCTCTTTACGATATCAATCAAAAAGGTAAATTAGGATAATCTTACATCTATCAGTATAGCCACTATTTGACAAACAACGATAATTTTTTTCAGCATCCGAAGTGTCAATAGTGAATCAGAAAAGGAAAGTCATGCATCAGGCAATCAGCGATATCATCGTACGAACGAATAAAAAGGGACTTTACGATATCACCCGATCCTGTGTGGATTGGGCCGAAAGCCAGTCCTGTTCAACAGGTTTGTTGACTTTGTTTGTGGCGCACACTTCGGCATCACTGCTCATACAGGAAAATGCGGATCCAGATGTGCTTGTAGATATGGAACGGTTTTTCTCCAAACTCGTGCCAGAAAATGACCCCGCATATCGGCACACTGCAGAAGGCCCCGATGATATGCCCGCACATATTCGATCGGCTCTCACACAAACTCAAATTTCAATTCCCTTGAAAGAGGGCAAACTGGTTTTGGGAATCTGGCAGGGAATTTATTTATTTGAACATCGCTCAGCCCCGCATATGCGAAAAATCTGCACGCATTTAATCGGAGCTTGAGTTTCCTGCAAATTACTATAGTTTCAGGGGTAGCCATAGTTTTCACGGCAACTATTTTTGTAGAATGTATTTTGTGGATTTGACCCCACAGTTTTTTTTTATTAGCATAGTGTAAATCTAATTTTTTCACGGGAATTTCATGAATCGCTTTTTAGCATCCAGTTTTTACTCGCATCCGTTGCGGCTGATTTTACTTATAGGGGCCGGGATTATTTGTGTTTTTGCGCTTTCAGCCTGTGGGGGGGAAGGGGGCAAGCAAGAAGCTCCCAAGAGTGAGCTGGCTCAGGTTGAAGAATTCTGGAAGCAAAAGGATCTCGAAAACGCAAACAAGATTTTGAAAGCGTACGTTGAAACGCATCCGAAGGACATGCAGGCGATTATTTTAGAAGCCAGAATTTTGGTTTCTCAGGGGAGGAGCAAGGATACTTTGGCAACCGTTGAGAGAGGCCTCGCTATTGATCCGGAAAATGCCAACTTGCTGGCATTGAAGGGCAGGGCTTATTATTACGTTTCCAGGTTCACCGAAGCACTGAAATTTTGTCGTCAGGCCCTTAAAAAAGATCCGAATATTGCCTTGCCTTACCTGGTCATTGGTGAAATTTTTCTTCGTCAGGGAAAAATAGATGACAGTGTCACGGTATTGAAGGAAGCGATCAAACACGATCCCAAAATGGTTGAAGCTCTTAATAAATTATCATCAGCACTGATCAAGGCCAAGAATTTTGAAGCGGCGAAAGGTTATTTGGAACAAGCCCTGAAGATTGACACGAACGATGCGGGTGTGCAGTTCAATCTGGCATTGGTTTACGAAAAATTAAACGACGGTCCCAACGCTCTCAAACACATTGATGAAGCCCTGCGTCTTTACACAGAAAACGAAGATGCTCCCTGGAAGCAACAGGCACGGCAAATGCGTAATGTGATTTTAGAAAAATTTAAAATCAAGGTTTGACCTTGCCGGGCGGGGATAATCTTGCCTGGAGTTTATTTTATGCCTCGGGGTGATTCTGGCTCCATGTCAGAGCCTTGGAATAGTCTTCCTGCGTGTCGATTTCAAAGCAACCGGGCTCGGATATTGACCAGGGGGCGATGTCTACGAATTGTGCAAATTGTGAAAAGGGGATTTCCCAAAGTGTTTTGCTGAGTCTGGATTCGTCTTGCTGGTACATTGCAATGAATCGGTCAGCTGAATCTTTAGATAATTTAAAAAATCCGATCGCCTCTCCTGCAAACTGATACTTCGCTTTTTCCTCATCCGTTAACAAACGTTTCGTGATGAACGCGGCGATGGTTCCATCCTTTTTGAGTAGAACTTTAGAACACTCTTCATCATCAATATGCGTCGGGACAATAGCAAAAGAGTTTTCCGCAGAATGTCTGGCGTAATCCTGAAAAATTTTCTGTGGATAAAACACATCGCCGTCAAGTATCAGGACGTCTTCGCTGATTTCCTGCAGGCCGAGGACCATGGAAAGCGTGTTCCCTGTGCTGGCGTATAAATCATTTTCGATAAATTCCAGAGGCATGTCCAGGCCGAGATCGAGCGCATAACGTTTGAGAAGATCTTTGTTGTGCCCCAGAATGAGAAAAGTTTTTGTAACGCCCAGTTTCTTCAAACTGTCCAGTTGCCGCGAGAGCAGAGTTTCTTCACCAAAAGGCAACTGACATTTGTGGTCGAGGTCGTCCCGGTTCAAACGCGAACCGTAGCCCGCAAGAAGTATGATGGCTTGCATTAAGAGTTTGTCACTTACTGAAAGCCCAAAAATGAGCCATCGGAAGATTGGAGCAGAATCGGCGGTATTTTAACAAAGTGTCAAGTCCATCGCCCGTTCTTTCGACGTTGCTTGGTTCGTCGATGAAGTCACCCCAGCCCTGCGGGTTCTTATTTTCAATCAACCAGCGCACTCCCTTTTCAATGATCGGGGCGTACTTTTCTTTTTCCCCAAAGGTATCCGAAACCAGCATCAAACAACGACAGGCATCCATCGTGTGGTCCATATTTTCATTGTCCCAGGAGCCGTTCTCGGCTTGTTCACCCGCCAGACTTTCAGCCGCTTCCAGACACATTTTTCCAGCGTAAGGAATTTTGTCCATGAAGTAAGCAGGGGCCAGCGTGTATTGCATCAAATGCGCCGTGGTTTCAATTCCCGCAGGATGAAAGGTATCGTCTTTCCAGATACCCGAGTCTCTTTGCCAATTGACGATGAATTCAAAACCACGTTTGCGAGCCGAGTTGATCCGCTCATCATCCTGCCTGTCGAGCATGACCTGATAGATGGTCTGAAAGACCGTAACAGAGCAGGTGGTGTCAAGATGCGACCATTCGGGATCGGTCCAATGCCCATCTGCCTCCTGCGTCGAAAGAACATAGGCCATCGCCTTGTCCACTGCGGCCTGAATTTCAGGGTCTTGAATGATCTGATTGCCACGACATAATTTCAATGCCACAAAGGTAGTGATCCACATCGAAGTCTTGTCTTCACCCGAATTTTTGGACCATCCGCCATCAGGGTTTTGCACTTTGATGCACTCCCGAAAATCCTGAGCTCTTTCCGCAGTCAAATCCAGATGCAGGATACAACGCAGGATATGTTCGAGGACTTCCATGTCCTGAGGACCTTCCAAAAGACTCCAGAGTTTCTTTTGAGAATCAATGTATTTCCATTCAAGCTCAATGAGCTGATCGAGTTTCTGTGAATCAATAGATGTAATGGCGTGAGTCATGGGGGTCCTTTTCAAATAATAAAGGGGGTTATGCTTATTTTTGATAACCGGCTTCAAAGAAATGATGCGTGAAAGAAGAAGCCCGTTGAATAGCAGGAGATGTTTAAAATAATTCAGATTATATTACGGGGGAAATCCAGCCGTCAATGATAATTACGATCGTAGAGGAAGGATCTGAGAAGCGGCAGGATTATTTCACGATTTTTGTATATTTGCTAAAAATCCAACCTCTTTTACCTGGAGCAAACTCGATCAAATACCATTTATTAATCACGTCCAAGACTTTAAATCGGGAACCCTTGCGAACCCGGCCTAAAATCTTGCCGTCTGTAGTAGGCATTTCCCTCGCTCTGAGGGGATTTTCGCGAGTAACGATTGCAATCGTCTTCATCAAAGCCGGATCGGGTGCAGGAGCGGGTGCAGGAGCGGGTGCAGGAGCGGGTGCTGGTTCCGGTGCGGGAGCTGGTGCAGGAGCGGGTGCAGGAGCTGGTGCTGGTTCCGGTGCTGGTTCCGGTGCTGGTGCAGGAGCGGGTGCTAGTGCTGGTGCGGGTGGATTTTTTATTTTTTCGATCTGGGCTTTGGCGTCGTCGGAATTTTTCGGACTGTTGGGGTAACGGGTCAAAAAGTCCTGATAAGCTTCGAGGGTATTGGTTGTTTGGACGCCTTCATAAATTTTGTCCTGCAATAATTCAATGTTCAGGCCGATTCTTTCTCTTTCACTTGGGGGTGAAAGATCGTAAGCCTGCATCAGACTTTTTATTGCTCCGTGCGGGTCCCGATTGTCTTCCTGCAATGCCGATTGAAATTTCAGGGCACCGATCAGATTATCTTTTATCTTCTTATCTTCTGGCGCGATGCTCAGTGCGGTCTCAAACTCTGTTATTGCTTGAGGAATTTGATCGCTTGTGTAATAAGCGTGCCCCAGATTGTTGCGGGCTTCAAAGGATCGGGGTTGATTCTTCAAAAACTCATTCCAGAATTTTATAGCTTCCTGAATGTGGCCTGCATTTTGTAATTGCAGTGCCTGTGAATACAACTCTTGATCGGATTTTGAAATGTTGGCAGGGGGAACGGTCCATAGCCGTGATTCAGTGGTGGCGCATGCGAAAGCAAATATGCAAAAAAACAGTGGTATTAGGAAATTTTGAGATAAGCGCATAGAGTAAGGAACTTTTAGTTTCATAGTGTTTAATAATACCTAAAATATTTATTTCGTCAATAATTCAAAATTTCTTGACATGAATTTCATTTAAAGTACCCTGAAAGGGCAACTTCACTGGGGGCGTTTACATTAAGACTGAGAATCCATGACCTTGGATGACCCCTTGAACCTGATCTGGGTAATGCCAGCGCAAGGAAAGTGATTTTGGGGATTTTCAGGTAGATCTTTTCAAGTGAACGGTTAATTTTTGGATCATGACTGCTTAAGAGCCGGATCTGCTTTTCACGCAACCTCCCTTCAATCTTAAATTCAGGCTTTCCATTTGAAGCTGCATATCCCGTACAGGGTCTGCGGCTTTTTGTTTTTTTTGGGAGAATTTCGTTTGTTTTTGACTATAAACGGTGTCGGGCGGGAAGTTCAAGCCGCGACTGTATCAGAACTATTGGTAGAACTGGAGATGGCGGGACCACACATTGCGGTCGCCCTCAATTTTCAGGTGATTCCAAAATCAAAGCATTCCGAGACCGCCCTCAACGCCGATGATAAAGTCGAAATTGTTCATGCGGTGGGTGGAGGATGCGGGTTTGAGTGAATTGATGAAATGAATATAGACTCTATGAATAAATGGGATAACGATAGCTATTATGACTGAGCAAAGTAACTCCAGTGTTTTAAAAATCGGGGATCGTACTTTCAAATCACGTTTGATTGTGGGAACGGGAAAATACGCTTCTTTTGAACAAAACCGTCGTGCGTTGGAACTTTCGGGTGCGGAAATGGTGACGGTTGCGGTGCGCCGGATCGAGCTGGATAAAAGCAAGGAATCGATTCTGAATTATATTGATCCTGCAAAGTATCATCTCTTGCCGAACACAGCAGGCTGTTATTCGACCAAGGAAACGGTGATGACCTGTGAGCTGGCTCGTGAGGCGGGGCTGGGCAATATGGTCAAGGTCGAAGTCATTGGCGATGAAAAGACGCTTTTCCCGGACAACGAAGCCACGTTGGAAGCTTCCAAAATTCTGGTGAAAGAGGGCTTTCAGGTTCTTCCCTATTGTACCGACGATGTCATTATGTGTAAGAAGCTGGAGCAGGCGGGTTGTTCTGCGGTGATGCCTCTGGCGGCACCGATTGGTTCGGGTCTGGGTGTTTGCAATCCCTACACGATTCGGCTCATTTTGCAGGCGGTCAGCGTCCCGGTCATTGTTGATGCGGGAGTGGGCACGGCTTCGGATGCTTGCTCGGCGATGGAACTGGGCATTGACGGACTTTTGATGAATACGGCGATTGCCTGCGCGAAGGACCCGCTCAAGATGGCCTTGGCGATGAAGCTGGGTACAGAAAGCGGGCGTCTGGCTTTCGAAGCGGGACGTATCCCAAGAAAATTATATGCCTCTGCGAGCAGTCCGCTGGATGGCATGATCGACGTTTGATTGCATAAAAGTCTGGCATTGGGAAAGGCGATGATATTGAGTCCATCTGAAACTTTTTTCAAAAGCTTGTCTCTATATGTTATCACCGATCGCAAGCTGGTAGATGGAGCGCAGTTTCTGTCCGCACTGGAAAATGCCCTGAAAGCCGGGGCACGATGCATTCAGTTGCGGGAGAAGGATTTAAACGACGAGGATTTGTGTGCGCTGGCGCGAGAGGTTAAAAAGCGGATCGACGCATACCAGGGGTTTTTGTTTATCAACGATCGAGCCGACCTCGCGCAGGAACTGGGGGCGACCGGCGTTCATTTGACGGAAACGAGTCTTCCCGTCGGAGAAGTTAAAAAGAAATATCCCGAATTGAAGATTGGGGTCTCCACGCATTCGCTGGAGAGAGCGCGGGATGTTGAAGCACAAGGGGCCGACTTCATAACCTACGGTCCCGTCTACGCAACCCCATCAAAAATGAAGTACGGTCCGCCGCAAGGAATAGACCGATTGAGCGAAGTGGTTCATAATACCAGTCTCCCTGTTCTGGCATTGGGTGGCGTGAAAGTAAGTAACCTTGCTGAGATTAAAAAAACGGGCGCGCATGGCATTGCGCTCATCTCAGCAATCTGGGCAGGTCCGGACATTTATAAAAACACTTTGGAATTTTCCAATATTCTTTTAAGAGGGCAAGATTCATGACATCCAACAACGGAACCAACGGCAGTAAAAATATAAAAATCACCACCGAGCCAATTTCACCCAATTCAAAAAAAATATACGTCAATGGAACGTTGAACCCGGAAATACGTGTGCCGTTTCGCGAAATCACTCTTTCGGTTCCTCCTGCCACCGACAGCAATGGAAGTCGCAGTGACAATGGTAACGGCAATGGCAATGGACATTCCGTGCCCAACGAGAGGGTTCTGGTTTATGACACTTCTGGACCTTACACCGATCCCACGGCAACCATCGACATCCGAAAAGGTCTGGAACCGCTTCGTGCGCCATGGATTCGCGGACGCAACGATGTAGAAGAGTATGAAGGCCGACCCATTCAGCCTGTGGACAACGGATTCCGAAACAGCAGTGGAACGCCTGAGGTTGAAAGATTCCCGCGTGAAGGACGCAGAGTCCTCCGCGCAAAAGCGGGATGCAACGTCAGTCAGATGCATTACGCACTGAAGGGAATGATCACTCCGGAGATGGAATACATCGCGATTCGTGAGAATCAAAGACGCACGGAAATGATCCTCGATCCGGAAAGAGAAAACCGATTGAAGGGAAACTCTTTTGGAGCCTCCATTCCCGACATCATCACGCCGGAATTTGTTCGCGACGAAATCGCACGCGGACGTGCCATCATCCCGAACAACATCAATCATCCAGAATCCGAGCCGATGATCATCGGCAGAAATTTTCTGGTCAAAATCAACGCCAACATTGGCAACTCTGCCGTCACCTCCTCCATAGATGAGGAAGTTGAAAAGATGGTATGGGCCACCCGTTGGGGCGCAGATACGGTCATGGATCTTTCTACCGGTGACAATATCCACGAAACACGCGAATGGATTTTGCGCAACTCCCCGACCCCGATCGGCACGGTTCCCATTTATCAGGCCCTCGAAAAAGTCGGCGGTAAAGCGGAAGAGTTGACCTGGGAAATTTATCGCGACACTTTGATCGAGCAAGCCGAGCAGGGCGTGGACTATTTCACGATCCACGCCGGAGTCTTGCTCCGTTATGTTCCGATGACCGCGAAGCGGATGACGGGTATCGTTTCACGCGGTGGAGCGATCCTCGCCAAATGGTGTCTGGCCCATCACAAAGAAAATTTCCTCTACACCAATTTTGAAGAAATCTGCGAAATCATGCAAGCCTACGACGTCAGTTTCTCGCTGGGTGATGGATTGCGCCCGGGTTCTTCAGCAGATGCCAACGATGAAGCTCAATTCTCCGAACTCAAAACTTTGGGCGAGCTCACCAAAGTTGCCTGGAAGTACGAAGTTCAAACGATGATCGAAGGTCCCGGCCATGTGCCCATGCACCTCATCAAAGAGAATATGGACCTGCAGTTGAAAGAGTGTGGCGAAGCACCGTTTTATACCCTCGGACCTCTGACCACAGACATCGCTCCCGGTTACGACCACTTTACCAGTGGCATCGGTGCGGCAATGATTGGCTGGTTTGGTTGCGCCATGCTCTGTTATGTGACCCCTAAGGAGCATCTTGGTTTGCCCGACCGCGACGATGTCAAGGAAGGTGTCATCACCTATAAAATCTCCGCACACGCCGCCGACGTCGCCAAAGGTCACCCCGGCTCACGCATGCGCGATGATGCCCTGAGCCGAGCGCGATTTGAATTTCGCTGGGACGATCAGTTCAATCTTTCACTCGACCCCGAAAAGGCCAAGGATTTTCATGACCAGACCCTGCCCTCGGACTCTGCAAAAACTGCGCATTTTTGCTCGATGTGTGGCCCACAATTCTGTTCGATGAAAATCACTCAGGATGTGCGCGACTTTGCACAAGAACAGGGTGTCGATGAAGAGGCGGCACTGACCGCAGGGATGGAAAAAATGTCCCAAACTTTCAAGGAAAGTGGAAGCGAAATCTATTCTCGCCCCGCTACCGTTAAAAGCGAATAGGCATAAACACACACATTTGATGCAGGTGGCGGTACTGCCCCGTCCCTGCATCAATTGCCTGTAAAGTTTATGCGAAGAATTGTTGCTAAAAACAATTTCCTGCATTATCATAAAGCTCTGATACTTTACGTAAAAGCTCTGATACTTTACGTATCTTATTGGTTTATTGAGTTTCCAGAGCAATCCATTTTGAAGTAATTCCTCGTTTCCAATCGCAAACCATGCGAATTTCTAACCGGACCCCCACCGATTTTCTTTTCGGACAGGAGTCGATAAATTTTCTTATATTGACGCCATGAAAACCATTTTTGTAAAAAGAGGACAGAATATTATGACCGAGGGTGCCCCTGCAGATTGTGCCTACATCATCGCCTCGGGTAAAGTTGAGGTGTCCAAACGGGGTGCAAACGGAGAAAGAAAAGTCATCGGTGTATTGTCCGATGGCGACATCTTTGGGGAGATGGGGCTCATTGATGGTCTGCCACGTTCGGCATCGGTTACAGCAATCGTGGACTGCTCCATTAATATTCTTACAAAAGCAGTTTTCAATAATATGTCTGACAAGAACCCGAAAGCATTGGTACCGATACTCAAGGTGTTGACATCTCGATTGCGGGCAACGCTCAAGCTCATCGAAAACACACCTGAGGGTTCCGTAAGAAATGCAAGTTGATGGGAAAGTGATTCGCCTTCCTTCAGAGATTCCAGGTTCTTGCCTGTAAAATAACAAACTCACAGAGGTTCCGACTCAGTCGGATAGATATGAATTCAATCCTGACCCAAACGCCCGAGCTATTGGCTCCCGCAGGCAATCCCGAAAAGTTACGTTACGCACTCGCTTATGGTGCGGATGCGGTGTATGCGGGTATCCCAAAATTTTCACTGCGGGCACGCGAAAACGGATTCAACAATGCTTCGATGAAAGAAGCCATCCAGTTTGTGCACAGCCAGGGCAAGAAAATTTTTGTGACCGCGAATATCCTCGCTCCCAACCGCAAGGTGGAGTCCTTTGAAAAATCACTGGCGGAATACGCCGAACAAGGGCCCGATGCGTTCATCATGGCCGATCCGGGGATGATCGATTTTGCCGTACGCAACTTCCCTCAGATCCCGGTGCATCTTTCCGTACAAGCCAATGCCATCAACTGGCCCACCGTCGCCTTCTGGCGCGATCGGGGCGTGCGCAGGATCATATTGTCGCGTGAGTTGTCGATGGAAGAAATTCACGTCATCCACGAAAAAGTTCCTGACATCGAGCTGGAATCCTTCGTGCATGGCTCGATCTGTATCGCTTATTCGGGAAGATGTTTGTTGTCCAATTACTTCAATCATCGCGACGCCAATCAGGGCACCTGTACCAACAGCTGTCGCTGGGAGTTCAATGTAAGTGAGGATAAAGGCTGTCAAACACCCGCCAGCAAGCCACTCGATGGTCGCTATTTTATTGAAGAAACCGGGCGACCGGGCGAACTCATGCCGATCGAGGAAGACGAACACGGAACCTACATCATGAACTCCAAAGATCTTCGCGCTATCGAAATACTCGAAGAACTTCGTTCCGCAGGCATCTGTTCTTTTAAAATCGAAGGCCGCTCCAAGTCGATTTATTATTTGTCACTCATCACCGGAATTTATCGAAGAGCGATAGAGGACATGATGCACGGAAAACGATTCGATCCCACTCTTCTGAACGAGATCGACAAAACAGCGAATCGCGGTTTCACCTCAGCCTTTTTGATTTCCAATGCCAACCACACAACCGAGCGATTTGATACGCCGCAGGAAAGCAATCAACCGCAGATTTTCGCGGGACAGATTCTGGAGGACAGGCCCGGTGGTTGGGCGTTGATGGAAGTTAAAAACCGTATCGAAGTTGGCGATACAGCGGAATACATTTCCCCCGGCGAAAGAAGCTTGTTCGAGATTCAGGCTTTGGAAGACATCAAGGGAAATGCGATTGCAGTGGCTCACGGCGGTGCGGGTCCGGTGTGGGTGCAATGCGGATTTCAAGCGGCCCCGTATTCCCTGCTCAGTCTCATCGTCGGACAGGCGGCGCAACCGACGGCTTAATCAGGAGGGTCGTCAAAGGAAATGGGACGGTGTTTTTTCCCCAGTTCTCCCAGCGCAATTCCGAGGATGACGATCAAGATAAAGAAGACAATCAGCCACTCTCTGAAAGTATCAATGCGGTAATCAAAGATGTCGTGCGCCAGATAGCCGTCAAAAACCAGAGCCGCCGGAATCAACAAAGTGAGAATAAGCAGACGCATCATGGTATAAAATCCTGACCCTATACGGGGTCAATCGTGAAGAGCGGTAGTGAGTTGAGTGTCTGGTTCACAATAAAACGTTCGAATGCTATTATATTGGCGTTTGTCTGAAACTGAAATACAATTAATGATTGAACTTTTATAACATAGTTTAAAGTACCGTCAGTCATCAAGTCCCCCGGAGAATTCAATGGGTATCCCATTTAAGCAGGCTTTAAAAGTAGGTGTCTACGTCTTTCGTCAAAAGATGAAAGAAAAGAAGCGTTATCCCCTCGTGCTCATGTTGGAGCCTTTGTTTCGATGCAATCTAGAATGCGTGGGATGCGGGAAGATTCAGAAACCCAACGAAATTCTGCAACAGAATCTGTCCGTCAAGCAATGTCTGGATGCCGCTCACGAATGTGGCGCGCCCGTCGTGTCTATCGCCGGTGGCGAACCATTGATGCACCCGAATATCGTAGAGATCGTGGAAGGTTTGATCGCGCAAGGGCGTTATATATACCTGTGCACCAACGCCTTGTTGCTGGAAGATTATCTGGACAAGCTTCCGGTTTCACCGCAATTGGTATTGTCGATCCATCTCGATGGACTCGAAGAAGAACACGACCGCATTGCCGCCAAAGCAGGAACTTTCAAAATTGCTGTCGAAGCTATCAAGAAAGCTAAGGCACGCGGATTCCGGGTGACCAGCAACAGCACCTTCTTTGAAGGTTCCACCGTGGACATGGCCGAAGAGTTCCTCGACTTCCTGAAACCGCTCGGTGTCGATGCGATGACCGTTGCCTCTGGCTTCAGCTATCCCGACGCACCCGATCAGGAACATTTCTTTGGCAGGGACAAGACCCGGGAATTCTTTCGCGAACTGATTGAGCGCGGTAAAAGCAAAGGCAAGCATTGGGATTTCAACCACTCGCCACTGTATCTGGAATTTCTGCAAGGCAAGAAAGAGTACGACTGCACCCCTTGGGGCAATCCGAACTATTCCGTACTCGGTTGGCAAAAACCCTGCTATCTGCTCGACGAAGGCTATGCAAAAACCTTTGCCGAATTGCTGGAAACCACCGATTGGGAAAACTACGGTCACCGCAACAACGAAAAATGCAAAGACTGCACCGCCCATTGCGGTTACGAAGCCACCGCAGTGGCCGACTCCACCAGCAGTATCGGCGGCATGCTCAGTTCCGCAAAAGCACTTTTTTAATCCGCTGAAAATTCCTTCTGCAAACAAAACAGCCGCCTCACTTCTGTGAGGCGGCCAGTACCTTCCCCAACAATTTAAAATACGTTTGTAGCCCCTTTTATGTGCGCAAAGGCACTTCGCCCCGCCGAAGCGGGGCGAAAAGGAGGAGGAGAGGAGCTAGAGGTTTTTAAACTGTTTTGACGACGCGCTCTTTGTGTAAAGAGGCACATTCTGCGGGATTCCGCTAGAACAGGAAGGTTGAAGAAAAGTAGGTATGAAGCGTGTTGCCAGCATGCGGAGATGTGGGCGCGTTCTCCTGAAAATCTCCATCAATACGATAATAAAGACCGCCGGCCAACTTGATGTTCGGACAAAGTGCCCAAGTGCCTTTGAGAACCACCTGATGTCCCAGAAATTTTCCGGAGTTGCCCGTCACATCGCGGATTCCCGAAGCCCCCTGCCAGGCATCCTTGCTTGAAGCCAGCCACATCGCCCGGTAACCAAAATCCGCCGTGACATTTTTGCTCGGTTTCACCCGAAAGCGCATGCCCGGTGAACTGATATTGGAACGGACAAAAGCCGTGTAGATGTCCGTCGGACCCCAATCGCCCGCATTCAGACCGTACAGACTGTCGAAACCGCCGCTTTTGCCATCGTTAGGATCATTGTCCCCACTGGCAAAATCATATTCCAGCAGAAGTCGAGGCTTCCACATCCCCCGAAACGTGTATCCCCCCTCAGCATGCGTGAAGTATGCAAGGTGATCCAGATCTTTCGTGTCAGAAGCCAGCGTCGAAGCACGCACCGTGCCCGCTTGAATCATAGATTCCCACTCAAAATCGAAACGCTCACTTTCAGCCGACTCGTACACACGAAAGCCTGTCGTGTAAAGATCGCGGTCACGCGTGGCGCGATTGTACGAATCGTTCTCATTGAACCCGAAGAAATACAGCTCGCCTTTGATGTCATTGAGTAAGTGCGGTACCGCTACATGAGCACCCCATAAAATTTCGTCAAAAGATTCCTCATCAAACTCAGCCTTGTTGCTCAACAGCTCCCGATCGGTAGAAGGCTCGCGATTGATCGGCAACGTGAAGATCGTGCGGATCTGAGTATCGTCCGATCCCGTCCATTTGAAATCGAGACCCGTATAGGCCTGCGTGAAATTACGGAATCCGTTGCGTCCGATGAGACGGCGCGAACCGATATCCATAGTGATCCGACCCGCGCGCAGGAGACTTTCACTGCCCTCAGCGAACAGATTCTTTTCAGACCAGCCCACATAACCTTGTAAAAGCTCCGCCGCATCGATGAAATTGGTGCTGATGCGTGAACCCGTGTCGTTCAACAACGCACGCGCATCGCCCATCTCCAGATGGATTTTAAATTGAGAGTTCATCTGCCATTGCGCATTCAGAAAAGTGCGGAGGAAGAGAGCCTGATCGCTCCCCGTGCTTCCGGCGCGGAACTGATGATCGATGGTTTCGTATTGCGTCCGGTGCTGACCCCAGAACGTCACACCCTCCGGCAAATGGAGACTGTCTTGCAAACGCCAGGGCTTATCAGCCTCCCCGGCGATGGCGAAGGAGACGGGTAGGATTGCGACCAGACAAATTACAACGAGAAAAAAATATTTGGTTCCACCCTTGATTGAGTTCGTATTCATAAATAATTCATTTTAAGGATGATTGATTTTCACAGAGGCCAGTGTTTTCACAAGGCATTCATAGTTGCCAAGTCTGGCTTGCCTAATAAGTATATGTAAAATATACAGGGGCTTATGGGTGAAAAACATACTAATAAAAATGAATTGCCGTTCAATAGACTTGGAGTCAAACCATGGATTAGTTCGACTTCAATGTAGGTGTTTTTCCTAACAAGGATTGCCACGCTCCCTTAAAAATTTTATTAGGCGATATATTTCAAAATTTCGCGTTATTATAGTGGAGTTGCTGGCGATCTTGCTGTTAAAAATCGGCACTCCCTAATAATCAATCCTGATGAAAGTAATCCCTTCTGTGACAGCTTCTGTTTCATGCGAAGAAATCGACGCGCCACATGCGCCTTTCCGTTTTCGTGTGGGTGACATTGCGGCTCTGTCGGTTTTGTTTCTGGCGTGGCTGATATTTTTTATTCCGATGCTTTTTCAGGAGCAGTCGATCTTCTATCGCGACATCCTGCATTTTGCGTATCCGATGAAGCATTTCATCCACAGTTCTTTGCAAAGTGGAAACTTGCCGTTCTGGTGGCCTTCGATCCATGGTGGCGTGCCGTTCCTGCCGCTGTTGCATCCGGGTGCGTTGTATCCGCTCAATATTTTTTTGCTGGGGGATGATTTCACCTGGTGCTTCAATTTTTTCTTTGCCCTGCATTTTCTGATTCTTGCAACGGGATGTTATTTCCTCGGCAGGGCGATGGGCTTTTCATTTTACGCAGGCATCGCATGCGGGCTGACGGCTTTGTGGGGCGGATTTTTCATTTCCCTGTCGCAATTGCACAATCATTTTCAGTCGGCGAGCTGGCTTCCGTGGATTCTGTTTTTCTTTGTGCAGTTTTTGCAGAAGGGCGGCAGGGCACGGTTTGTTTCAGCGATCATCGTCTTTGTGTTTCAGGTGCTGGCAGGCAGTCCCGAGTTTTGTTTGCTGACGACGGCTTTACTGTTCGCTTACGTGACGTTTCTTCCCGGATCGCAACCGCTTAGTGGTGTCCTGAAATCTTATGCTTTTATAGCGATGGGGACGGCGTTCACGCTGGGGCTTTCTGCACTGCAACTGGTGCCAACACAGATGGCGGTCCCGCACACGGTGCGCGATGGCGGTTTGTCGTTTGCAAGTGCGACGCTGTGGTCTTTGCCGTTTGAGGGACTTGGGGCATTTTTAGTGCCGATGAATTTAAATGGCTTCATGAGCGATCCGGCGTTTCGCACGGATTATTTCATACTCAGTCCCTATATGGGATGGTTCCCGATGCTGGTTCTCGCGCTCGGTCTGCTGGTGGCGAGGAGCCGGATTTATTATTTCTGGACAGGTGTTTTTTTCGTCGGGATTTTTTTCGCGCTTGGACATTTCAATCCGGTTTACGCTTGGCTTTACGACTGGGTTCCGTTTCTGGACTGGTTCCGTTACCCTGAGAAATTTTTGATTCTGTCTGCCTTTGCGGCTGTTTTTCTCGCGGGATACGGTGTCGATACGCTTTCGAAGTGGACGCGCCGTCATGGCAATGAAGTGGGTTGGGCCTTGGCGGGCTTTGTGGTGGTGGCTCTGGGGCATGGGGCGGTGGATGATTTATCGCCTCTGGCTTGGCAGACGCTGGCGGGACTGATGTTTGCTTTGACGTTGTTTGCCCTGCATGAACGGGATTTGATGAGCACCTGTGCGCTCAAAGGCGGATTGACGGTTCTCATAGCTCTGGACCTGTTGCTGAAAAATACGGCTCTGATTCCGCTGATCCAAAATAATTTTTTCAATCGTCCCCCTGCGGTTTTCGCGCAGTTGGCAGAGCGCAAACCCTTGTATCGATTTTATAGCGGCCCCTTGCTGGCGCATGGAAAAATCCCGACGAAGAATTCATTCCCGAAAGAATTGACTTTGTTGCGTGGGCATTTGGCCTTGAAGGAACAGATTTATCCCAATCTGGCGACGCAATACGGTCTGGAGTTCATCGACGGCATCACCGGATGGGGTTTGAAAGATGCGGAAATGTGGACAGCGATTTTTATCGCGTCACCTCCCGAAAAACGCCGACGGATGCTGGAGCGAGGCAACGTCCGTTACTGGACAACCATCGAAAAAAAGATGCCGGGTTCTCCCGACCCTGTGGTTGAGGAAATGGTGAAAGCGGTTCCGCGTGCGGTACTGGTTCCGAAAGCGCGTTATGGCGGCGGTTACAAGCTGAGCAATTTGTATTACAGCGAAGGCTTCGATCCAGAAAAGGAGGTGCTTTTGTCAGAGTCCTACCCGCCATCCACTGCCACGGATTTTGTTGGAAAAGTGCATTCGGTGGAATACTCACCCAATGCGGTCAGGATACAAACTGAACAAAATGAACCGGGCTATCTGGTGCTTTTCGATTCCTATTTTCCGGGATGGTCGGCAACGGTGGATGGCAAGAGCGTGCCGATCTTGCGCGGCAATTATTTTTATCGAGCCGTGGCCCTGCCGTCGGGGCAACACAGGGTGCAGATGCAATACATTCCCGAAGGATTTTCAGCCGGGCTTTTCATCAGTCTGAATGCGTTTTTTGCGTTGTGCATCGCATTGTTCAATCGCGACCTGCGGCGAATCTGGCGCAGAAACTAAAGTCGCGCCTTGAGTATGCCGAATGGGTTATGATAAGGATATTTAAATTTTAATTTCAAAGAGATTTCTCTTTCAGGATAGCGAAAAATTTATGGCAAGAAAAATTCTGGTGACAGGGGGAGCGGGTTTCATTGGTTCGCATACGGTGGATGCATTGATCGAGCAGTGCGGCGACACAGTTCGCGTTTACGATAACCTGACGCCTCAGGTCCACGGTCCGAATGCGGTGCGCCCGGCACATTTGCATGCCGATGCAGAATTCATTCAAGGCGATGTGCGTGACCGCGATTCCCTGAAAAAAGCCATGCAGGGAATGGACGCGGTGATCCACGATGCCGCCGAGGTGGGGGTCGGTCAGTCGATGTACTCCATCGAACAATACGTTTCCACCAATGTGGGGGGAACGGCGACGCTTTGGGACATTCTTGTCAACGATTCGCATTCGATCGAAAAAGTATTGGTCGCCAGTTCCATGAGTCTTTACGGCGAAGGACGTTATTTGTGCGAGGCGCATGGGGTTGTGACTCCCGCACCACGCAGGGAAGAGGACATGAAGGCAGGCCGCTGGGAATGCCTGTGTCCGCAATGCGGCGTTGCTGTCAAGCCGTCACCGACGGATGAAACGAAGGAGCTGGACAGCTCGTCGGTCTACGCACAAAGCAAACGCGATCAGGAAGTCTATTCCTTGATTATCGGCAAGGCGCACAAAATACCGACTGTGGCTTGCCGCTATTTCAACTGTTACGGTCCGCGCCAGAGTTTGAACAATCCGTACACTGGCGCGGGAGCGATTTTTTGTTCGGCGATTTTGAACGACAAGGCCCCTCTGATTTATGAAGATGGCTTGCAGATTCGCGATTTGATTCATGTGAAAGATCTGGTGCGCGGCAAATTGCTTCTGCTGGAAAATGAAAAGGCGGATTACGGTATCTTCAATATAGGAACCGGCGTGCCCACGTCGATCCTGCAATTGGCAGAAACATTGATCGAATTATTGGGTCGGAATTTTACGCCGAACGTGATCGGAAAATTCAGGAATGGAGACATCCGGCATTGTTACGGCGATATCTCACGCATCCGCAAGCTGGGATTCGAGCCGCAGATTTCATTGCGCGAAGGTCTGTCCGATCTGTCCGAATGGGTGCAGAGTCAGACCGCCGTATCCGATGTGGAGAAAGCACATCAGGTTCTGGTAGAGAAGGGGCTCGTGGTATAATTCAAGACAATAATTTTTGTTCCCTTCCACATTGAAGCGATCGCGGTTTTATGAGCAGGAAACTCGCCGGTTTTTACATCTTATTGTACTTTTCGTTTTTTCTCCTGCTCACACCGCTCGGTGTTTTCAACGACTGGATTCCGCCTGCCAAGCACACCGGTTATTATTCCGCAACATTGATAGACAGTGGCGACGATGCCGGTTACTACGCTTATCTGCGTTCGCTGTATTTTGACGGCGATCTCGATTTCGCCAATGAAAGAAAATTTTCCCACGCCGAAGGATTTACACCAACCGGGTACGTCGCGAACAATTGGCAAATGGGACAGGCGATTCTGTTTTTCCCCTTTTTGCTGATTGGACATTTGCTTGCGGGATTGTGTAATCAATGGGGCGCGACATTTTCTCTCGATGGTTACTCCGCACCTTATTATCTAGCCACCGCAATCGCATCGGGAACCTGGTTGTTTGCGGGTCTGATTTTTCTACATCGCCTGCTTGTAAAATTTTGCACACAGCAGGCGGCTTTGATTGCGGTCACTTCGCTTTGGCTAGCCTCTCCTCTCATTTACTTCAGTTTCATCCGGCAACGCATGGCGCATACGGCGGAATTTTTTCTTGTCGTGTTGTTGTTGTGGGTCTGGATTGAGAATCGAAAAAATAAAGAATGGGATGGCCCTGTTCTGATGGGTTTGACAGCGGGACTGCTTTGCCTGGTGCGGCCCATCAACATCGGTTTCCTCGCGTTATTTTTCGTCGATCAACTCTATTTGTGTTGGCAGGACAGCACGATGCATCGTGTCGAAAAAATCCAGAGTTTTGTCCGACGGTCGGCGGGATTTTTTGTAGCCTTCTTTCTGGCCCTTGCGCCGCAGGTGGTGAGTTGGTATCAATTGAACGGAGTGCCTTTTCCGGCGCGGTCTGTGGGCATGGCGGGGCAGGGTCTGGCGCAGTTTTCAGTCATGGCAGTGTTGGAAAAATCCGGAAGGATATTCTTCAGTCCGCAATGGGGACTGGTCTGGTCCATGCCACTTGCACTGGCAGGGGTCATCGGTCTGCTGGTGTCCTCCGCTAAATTGCAATCCCTGAGATACGGACTGCTTGCCTATGTGTGTGCATTGTTTGTTATCGTATTGCTCTACCCGGAAGATTCGGTATCCTACGGGAAAAGACATTTTATTTCCGCATTGCCCATTGTTGCTATCGGTCTGGCTTTGTTGTGGGATAAATTGGGTGAATGCAGGTTATGGAAAATCTGCGCATTTCTTGCCGTTTTGGTTTGTGTGGGTGCGCAATACATCATGTTGGTCCAGTACAAAGTCGTGCTTCCCTACAATCATCCTCAGTACACGTGGGAGGCCTTGTCATCCGCGAGTCAATTGATCCGGGAGCGGCCGGATTTATTACTGCGGTCCACGAACTGGCTGAGTCTCCTGCCAATGGAAAAGTTTTGGGATTTAAAGGACAAGCTGTTTCTCGTTGGTTTGCCAGTATTGCAATTGATCGCAGTGGTGGGGACGGTATTTTTAGTGAACGGAATTCGATGGAATGTTTCGAAGCGGGCTTTGTCTCTGGGTGGGATTTTGTTCTGCCTTGTACTTTCAGGGGTGGTTTACTTAGCGGCTCCTACTTTTTCGCACGACAAAATCGTGGCGCGCAAAAGTTATCAGAAGAATATGCAATCCGGGCGAGACTTTTTACAGCAAAGAAAATTTCCTCAGGCACTGGAGAATTTTAAATCAGCTTCAGTTTTGGAACCGCAACTGCTTCAACCCTTGTTGAATGCGGGTCTGGCTTTGCAATTGGATCACAAAAATCAGGAAGCCATTCTCTGGTTTGAAAAGGCCTTGCAGTTGGTACCTGATGACGCCATGACACTTTTCAATACAGGGAAGACTCTGGCTGAGCTGGGCGATTTTGATCGCGCGCAAGTTATGATGCAAAAGGGAATTCGTTCGCAACCACTTTTTAAACCGGCCTATGTTTTTTTAGGTGAGATTTTTCTACGAAAAAACGAACCGGGGAAAGCATTGCAGGCATTTCAGACATTGCTTTCGCTGAATCCGAAAGATGGTTCTAGCCATGCCCGGTTGGCAATGGTGTATACTGTGCTCAAAGAAACCGACCGTGCGAAAGCTCATTTGCAGGAAGCCATTGTCCTGGGGGGCGACCCCGGAATGATTCGCGCCATTCAGGATTTTTATAAATCACAATGAATCACCCTTTCGATAATCGGGTAAATTGCCATGATTGATGAGATCGATTATTTTCCTCGACGGGATCAGCAAAAGAAGGGTAAAACTGCTGGCGAAGAGTGGGGAAAATTAAAAGAATTGAAAACGACCGGGAAAAATCAAAAGGCATCCAATCAGGTCGATAAAAAAAATAATGCGGAGAAGGGTAAGACCGATCCAGAAGAATTACCATCTAAGAAGTCAGAGTGAAGCATACATAATCTATGTTTAGTTTTTTGAACCTGTTTCTAAAAATCGTGGAAACAATTTTTAAAAGGAGTCGTGACGTGGCGACCTTGAATCATAAAATAGCAACCTTGTTGGGCGTGTTCGCATTTGTATTTATCCTTTCTGTTTCTTCTGCTCACGCAACCCTTTCAGAGATGATTGCCGAGGCCGATAAAGCTGTAGCGAATGGTGATGCGGTGCAAGCCGAAACCATTTACACCTCTGTATTGGAGAAAGATCCTGATAATTATCGTGTCTTGCGTTCTCTGGCCGACATTAAAATCGGGATGGAAAAATTTCAGGAAGCTGAAGCCTTGCTTGGAAAAATTCTAAAAATGGAAGTCTCGACAAATCGGGATGTTCTGGTTTATATGCGCGGAGAGGAAAAACCGAGGCCCGCTGAGCTGGTGGATGAAACGGTCATTCTGGAAACGGTAGGGAAAAATAATATGCGCAACTATCTGGCCCCCGTGGATGAAAATGCGGTGCCGCATTTCCGATTATTTTTTAAAGACACCGGAAAGATGGAACTGGTCTCCAAGGCGCAAGCTCAAATCCGCTACGTGGGTGTGCCACGTTCGACGATGGTCATGGTTCGTGAGCGGCATGATGAAGTGATGATGAAATTGATCGCCGATAAGGGTGCTACCGGAACCGGCGAGATGGTGAATTTTGAAGCGGGTTGTTTCACGATGGGCAATGACAATGGCGATATCATTGAACGCCCGGCACATGAAGTCTGCCTCTCGGCATTCAAAATGGATGCGCATGAAGTTCGACAAAGTGAGTTTCAGGCGGTGATGAAACACAATCCGTCACGCTTTAAGGGAGCCGATCTTCCGGTCGAAAGTGTGACTTACGATGAAGCCGCCGATTATTGCAAGAACGTGGGCAAGCGCATTCCAACAGAAGCGGAATGGGAATACGCCGCGCGTGCGGGCACCCAGACCTTGTACTACTGGGGGGATGAATTCGATCCTGCGAAAAGCAATTTCTGTGACAGCGATTGCGAATTGAATATGGGCGGTACGGTTGCTGACGGTTATATTCATACCGCGCCTGTGGGTTCCTTTCCTCCGAATCCTGCAGGACTATACGACATGGCAGGCAATGTCAGTGAATGGGTTGCGGACTGGATGGAAGACAATTATTATGTTTTGAGTCCGAAGAACGATCCCAAGGGTCCCGAACGTATGGATGAAAAAATCATGCGCGGTGGAACGAATTACAAAGTCATTCGGGGCGGATCGTGGAAAACCAATCCTCTGAGCCTGCAATCAGCCGCACGCAAGTCATTATGGATGGATTATCGTGTGGAGGGTTTGGGATTCAGATGTGCGAGCAATTGATAACAATTTAAATTTCTGAATTGTATTTAAGACCCGGCTGATGAATGCGTTCGTCAGCCGGGTTTTTTATTTTTATAAAGCTTGACTGCCCTTTTGGCGCGGGATGAAGATTGTCCAGATCAAAATAAATAAGGCCAGTAGAGTGACCAAAACACCGGCACGGAAGCCTTCAGGGACGAATCGAAACTCCACGCGGTTGGTTCCCGGTTCCAGAAGCACTCCTCTGTAAAACCCATTGGTGCGATGGATCGGTGTCTCCTTGCCGTTGACCGTTGCGGTCCAGCCGGGGAAATAATTATCCATCAATACGAGATACCCGCCGTCTTCTGTTTGCGCAAAAACATTTGCCCCGTTGGGTCGGTAGACAGGCGGGTGGCTCATTCCACTGCCAATTCCTGCGGGTAATGTCACGGCTTCTTCGACCAGTGCCGTGCGGCGTGGATCAAAATTCGGATCATAATAAATTCCAAGGATTTCATTTTGAGGGGTTTGTTGAACGTGCGCGACCACATAACTGCGCGGAAGTGGATTCGTAAAGGTTTCGATGGTCTTCAAATCCACTCGATCCAGACGGGAAGGGGTGCGGGTATCTGTAGATGATTCGGTTTTGGAAGGGGCAACGACGCGCTGGTTTTGCAGGGTGACCCATTTGTGCACGTTGCTTCTTTCTAAAATCGTCCTGCGCGTTTCAGGAAGTGAATTTATGAAATGATTGACCCATTGCTCGGGTCCCTGCAAGCGTATTCCTGTTTTGCCGTCCACCGATTCTACCCCATAGATGCCGCTCAGGTTTGGGTACAACTGTTCTTTCAGTGTGAGGCTGATGAGATGGTGTGTTCGTTGCCAGGGAAAGCGTTGCTTGCTGTGCAGGGTTTTAGAGGACAGGTCTCCTGAATAGATGCGGAATCGTTCGGTTTCGTTGGCGACCTGTGGCAGAAGTTTCGGGGCGCTTTCGTAGTAGGATCGGTCGATGGTCGGGATCAGTGAAATATTTCGATAACTCAGATCGGCAAACAGGAGCAAGACAAGTAGCCATTGGAAAGGAGCCGTTTTGAGCTTGTTTTTGTGAATGCAGTGCACGCCGAGGGCCAGAATGGGCAGGGCGATCAGCGGCAGTAAAATCCCTCGGCCAGGATTGGCAAGGGAGATTTTTATAATACCGATCCCCATTGCCAGCACTATCACTTGAAATAAAAATTTTCTTTGCTTGAGGGCATTTGGCAAATGATCGATGCCGTAGCCGGTCAGAAAAACCAATGCGAAGGCGGAGAGGAATAAAAATTTTTCTGGATAGCGGAAGTGATCGAATCCGGGAACGTTGTTGAAGAAGTGAATGTAAAGCGGGTTGTTGTTACCGAGCGCAAAGAAAATTCCAGCGATGAAAACAGCCACCCAGAATAAAAAAACGCGGCCAGGATAAAACAGGATCGCGGAGATTAGGAACAATACAGGAAGCAGTCCCATATAGGGACTTTGCAGAAAATAATCCCAATTCAGATGCGGACGCATCATGAAGTTTTTGAAATTGACCGGTAGTAGAAAATTGTTCAGTTCGGCCCAGTCCATCGACCAGCGCACACTGGTTGCATAGTTCATCCCCTGGGCGCGTGTGGAATGTTCCATCATGAAATAAGTGGGCAGGGTCTGGCAGGCCGAAAGTCCGAGTGCAAAAATAATTGCCACTGCCAGATACAGAATGCGTTTGCCCGTCGCGTCGATGCCGCCGCTTTTGGGGATGATGCATAAGCTGAAGGGAAGGAGCAGTGCCACGGTGAACAAGCAATTTTCCGGGCTTCCGCCGAGAACCTGAAAGGTCAAGGTCAGGACCGTTGCCAAAAAGTATCGCATTTTTCCTGTTTGCAGGAAGTTTTGGAATGAGAAAAAAATGAAGGGGAGCCAGACTGCGGACTGAAAATGATTGTGGAAGGAAGATATGGATAGAAAATATCCTCCCAATAAGGCAGTCAATGCGGCACCCAGGGCACCTTGAATTGAAATGCCCCAATAGCGACACAGTGCGTAGGTTCCCACTGCCAGCATCCAATGCTGGGCCATGTAAAAGATGTTGAACGCGGAGTTGAAATCGTTGAGAAAAAATAAGGCGGAAAAGGGGTAGAAAACTCCGGGATGCATGAGCGCGAGGAACGGGACTCCACCAAGGATGTCGGGTTGCCAGAAAGGCAGAGACCCTTGCTGAAATGACTCCCAGATGAAATGCTTCATCGGGTAGGCGTAGTATAAAATGTCCCGAAAGTAGAAAGTATTTCCGCTGAAAATCACGGCACGAAACAGCAGGCAAAATGTAGCCCCCAGTGCCAGTATCGCGCATACCTCTTTTAAAAAGAACTTGCAACGCTGTGGGAGCGGGTCAGCTTCGTTATCACTTACAGGAGAATATTGCATCCGAAGGTCAGGATTCGTTTTTGGCTTCGTCGAGCTTCTTGGTCATCCGGCGAGACAATTCAGCAAAATCATCGGTCTGCAAAATTTTATAAATTTGCGAGCGCAGATTGTTGCGCATACTGATACCATCGAGATCAACATCTATGACTTTCCATTTTTCGTTTGTCAGTTGAAGTTTGAATTCGATATCGACTTCGCCTTCATCCTTATGAACAACCAGCACAGGGGTTGTGGCAATGGTTTTGTCCTGAAAGGTTTTCTCAAAATGGATATCTAATCCGGAAAAAAATTTTCCAGAATTTGGGAAAGCGACATGAATAAACAGATCGGACAACAGGTTTTGAAACTGTTCTTGTTCTTTGGCCGAAAGTTTGTCGCGGTGTTTTTCGAGGACTTTCTGGCTGATGAATTTCATATCCATATAGTTCAAGGCAAGATGACATAACTTGGAGATCTCGTCAGGAGTTTTGGAAGATTTGTCTCCGATCTGTTTGATAAGATCAAGCAATTGCGCGGTCGCTTGACCGGCGGGATGCTGTTTCCCTTCTGCATACAGGGTTGAACTGAGAACAAAAAATGAAATACAGAGTGCGATTAAAATTTTTCCAAATCGGAGCATAGGCGATATATGATAACTATGAATCAGGGTTAGAATTTATAACGGCAATCATAGTATAACGCAAGCTTGTGTTCAGAAAATAAAATGTTTAATGGTTTAAATGATATGACTTTTCATTCCTGTCAAAGCGTTCTGTCTAGGCAAATAAAATGCATTTTTTTCAGGGTTTTGACCTTAATGTTTGTACTTTTGGGGTTTTCTGTTTCTGTTCAGGCAGACGAAGTTTGGGATCGGCTCGATAAAATGTATGACGAGGCCAGGTCAGCCGATCAATGGCTGGAGGTAGAAGCTCAGTTGCAGAAAATCAAGGGAGATGTGGCACGACTCGATGAGTGGTCCTGGCGAATGGGGCGGGTTTATTATGATCTGGGCAAGAACTCTTCGGGGGAGGCAAAGGAAAAATTTTTCAATCAGTGTTTGGTAAAAGCGAGTGAAGCATTGTCTGTCAATTCCAACTCGGCTCCGGCATATTTCTACAGAGGGCTGTGTATCGGCAAGCTTGGAGAGGCGCGTGGATTGTGGAGCAGTCTGGATGCCATTGATCCTTTGCGTGAAAACATGACGAAAGCTCTCAAACTGGACCCGGCTTTCGATCACGGTGGGCCGCATCGTGCTTTGGGAAAAATGTATTTTGAGCTCCCTTTTTTTCTGGGAGGAGATGGCGATCTGGCGGTGAAACACCTCGAAAAAGCCTTGAATTTGGGACCGGATTACGGCGACAATTATTACTTTCTGGCGGAAGCTTATCAGGCCAAGGGCAAACGCAATCAAGCGAGAGACACGCTGGCGCAACTGCAACGTCTTTTAAAAAGTCAGAGTGCCAGCGAGGAAACAAACAGGTTGATGCAACGGACGACAACGCTACTCAACGAATTAGAAAGTGATCTGAGAAACTGAAACGATATGCTGACGCTTCTCCAAATTGAAAATTTTGCAATCATCGACAAATTGAGTGTGGAGTTTGCTCCCGGACTCAATGTACTCACGGGAGAAACCGGCGCGGGTAAATCCATTCTACTCGATGCGTTGAACCTCATTCTTGGTGGGCGGGCGGATTACGACTGCATTCGCACTGGAGAAACATCTGCACGCGTCGAAGCCTGTTTTCAGATCAAGGAGAAAAACTTCGAGTCCATTCTGGATGAACTCGGCATCCCATCGCAGGAAGGTGAATTGACCATCAAGCGGCAATTATCGACCGCAGGCAAGGGGAAATGCTGGATCAATGACAGTCCTGTTTCGGTATCCGCATTGGCGCAAATCGGGGCCCGGCTGGTGGATATCCACGGTCAGCACGATCACCAGACCCTGCTTCATCCTGAGAATCACCTCGACCTTCTCGATTTGTACGGTAAGACCATGCCAAAGCGGGAGCGTTTTGGTAAAGAATTCCACGCTTGGAAAAGCGATCTTGCAGAACGCGATCGCCTGTTGAGGCAAGACCAAAATCAAAAAGAACGTGAGGAGTTGTTGACCTTTCAATTGCAGGAGATCGAGCAAGCGGGATTGGAAGAAGGCGAGGAGGAAGCACTTTCTGCGGAACGCAATAAACTGAGGCATGGCGAGAAATTGCAAAGCGCGTTGGATCGTGTGCAGGAAATCCTTTCGGATGCGGACAGTGCGGTGCTGGCGCAATTGGGGAAAGCGGTGCGTGAATTGGAACCGTTGCTGGACTTTGATCCAGCACTGGAACCCAATCTGCAAAGTGCGAACAACGCGCTCTACGAAGTGGAAGGGCTCTGCGAAAACTTGCGCGACTATGCTCGCACTATTCAATCGGACCCTCAGCGTCTGGAAGAAATTGAGGACAGGATGGCAGAGCTCAATGGTTTGAAACGGAAGTATGGCGGCGATATCACAGCTATTTTCGAGCGCAAAAAACAAATAGAATTTGAATTGGAAAGTTTGTCCACATCGCATGAGACATTGGCGCGGTTGAAAGTCTCGATCCAGAAAAGACTTGCGGTGTTGCAGGAGTTGGCCATTGAGTTGGCTAAAGAGCGGGAAGCAACGGCTTTGCGCTTGAAAGAGAACATCGAAAAGGAATTGCGTGATCTGAACATGAATGCCGTGCAGTTTGGTGCCCGGTTTGATTATGAGGCCGACGCCGATAGTGGTATCGTTCATAATGGTGAAGCCGTGAAATTTGGCCCGTTGGGGATCGGTGCGATGGAGTTTTTATTCTCTTCCAACCTAGGTGAAGATTTGCGTCCACTGGCAAAAATTGCGTCGGGAGGAGAAATATCACGTGTGATGCTCGCCATCAAAACCATTCTCAACAAACAGGATGACGTGCCGGTCATGATTTTTGACGAAGTCGATACCGGCATCGGCGGCAAGACGGCTGAGAAGGTGGGTGCGAAATTAAAGAAACTGGCTGAAGACAAGCAGGTCTTTTGTGTCAGTCATCTTCCACAAATTGCAGGGATGGCAAGCGCGCATTTCTCCGTACGCAAGGAAGTGAAAGGCAAGCGAACCCGATCAAATATCCTGCGTTTGAGCGATGAGGAAAGGATCGAGGAAATCGCGCATATGTCCGCAGGTGAAAAAGTAACCCCCGCCGCCCGGGAGTATGCTCGGCAATTGATCATCTCCTCATGAGTCGATTGAACCCATAATTCAGTCTTACCGTTTTAGTGAACTGAGGAATGAATAAACCTCTTTTTTAAACACTGAAAATCAGGTATTTTTCATTGTCAGCCCTTGTTTCGGGCAGACATTTTATATTTTTTAATCAAAGTAATTTTTTTAATGAAAGAAAAATCATCCATGCGTGTTTTATCTGGCATTCAACCGAGTGGCGACCTTCATATCGGAAATTATTTTGGAGCGATCGAACAATTTCAGAAAAAACAGTCGGGCGGTGACGAATTGTTTATTTTTGTTGCCGATTGGCATTCGTTGACAACCATAAAAAATCCCGCAGATCTCAAAAAAAACATTCGCCAAATCGTTGCGGCTTATATTGCCTTCGGACTGGACGCTCAGAAAACCACCTTGTACCGTCAATCGGACATCCCGGAAATTCAAGAGATCAGCTGGATTTTGAGTTGTCAGGCATCGATGGGACGATTGCAGAACGCACATTCTTATAAGGACAAGCTGGATAAAGGAATCAATGCGACGGTCGGATTGTTCACGTACCCGATTTTGATGGCGGCGGATATACTGTGTGTTCAGGCCGATGTGGTGCCGGTGGGCAAAGATCAGAAACAGCACCTTGAAATTTGTCAAGAGATCGCGCAGAAATTCAATAGCACGTATGGGCAGACTTTCACCATTCCCAAAGGTGAGATTCCCGATTCAGTGGCGGTCATTCCGGGAACAGACGGCCAAAAAATGAGCAAAAGCTATGCAAACACGATTGATATTTTCGCACCCGATAAAAAATTAAAAAAACAGGTGAACAGCATTGTCACTTCGCCGATTTCAGTGGGCGACCCGATTGATACGGCGACCTGCAATATTCTCAAGCTGTTCAAAATGTTTGCGATGCCTGAAGAAATTGCGGAGATGGAAACGAAGTACCGTGAGGGTGCCATTGGGTTTGGCGACGCGAAGAAAATTCTGCTCGATAAGATTCACGCGAAGTTTGATCTGGCGCGAAAAGATTTCAACCGTCTGATGGAAGACGAACGGGAAATCGACCGGGTTTTGGCGGTGGGCAAGGAAAAAGCTGGAGCGGTTGTGCGCAAGACCTTGCGGACTATTCGCGAAAAAGTGGGTTTGTAAATTGTACTGAGCGGTGAAGGCTACAAGCGGGAGTTGCTGGGCAGTGCGAGGGTGAAATATTTATCACGTTCGCCGTACAGGATACCGCGCTGAACCAACTCTTCAATCGCGCTTTCAACGGCACCTGGACTGTTTCCGCGAGTTTCGGCTTTGTTGTGAATGGCACTCAGCGTTTGCGGTTTCTCGTTGCAGTAGTCGATGAGCAGGGCGGGGACACCTTCAAAGCGGAGTTTCTGCGGGTGCTGTTCGTCGCGCCCGTCATAGACGGTGACAAAGTCTTTGGATTTGGCATAAAACAGAAACGGTGTGTTCTCGGACTGTTGTCGCTGTTTCCAGTACTCCACAAATTGCCGGAGGCGTTCTTCCAGTAAGGGATCGATTCTTCTCTCCGGTGTTTCAAATTCAAAATCGTACGCAATTTTATTCAAATCCATCACTTCAGAATCGTAGACATAGTGGTAGGCGATTCCTGCTCCGGTGATTTTTATGCCGTATTTGTCGGGCCGGGTGAAGTAGGGGCTGAAACGTTCCAGCCAAATGTTGCCGACGGAAATGGGCGGCTGGAGATGGATGAGCGGTTGGATGATTTCCAATTGTTTTTTAAAATCTTCGTCGGTCTCTTCGGGAAATCCCGTCAAGATGCTCCAGGTCACTTCGATTCCATAGTACATGCACCATTTCAGGCAGACCATGTTCTGGATCGGGCGCACCCCTTTATCCATTTCCTGTAACTGATTGGGGCTGAAGCTTTCGATACCGGGCTGGATGACGTTGACGCCGCCGCGTGCGATTTGCTGAATCTGTTTTTTACTGAGATTGCTTTTGATTTCGAGAAAAAATTCCCAATCGTAGTTTTCTTCTGCAAAGTTCCCGAATACATTTTCGATGTACTGGTTTTCAAGGATGTTATCGACCAGACGGAAGCGATAGGTGTCGTGTTTGGCTGAAAGTTCGGCGATGTCTTGACGGACGCGCTCGGGAGAACGGGCGCGAAATTTCATGGTCGAGGCGTTCAGGCCACAGAAGGTGCAATGATGTTTTTCGCCCCACCAGCAACCGCGCGATGTTTCGTAGAGTACGATGGGGTTGTCGAGCAGATGCGATTGCGGGTCGATGCCACGAATCTCTTCAAAAAAATCGTCGTAGTCGGGAATGGGATAGTCATCAAAATCTTTGAACATCTGAAAATTTTCTTCAAATACGACTTTTCCTTCCACGCGATGGACGACTCCCTTGGGTATGGGCTCGTTGTTTTCCAGAGCGCGGATGAGGGCGGGCAGTGCATGCTCCGCCTCGCCGGGAACAACGTAATCAATCCAGTCAAAGGCGCGGAAATATTCCATTCCCATCTCTGATTCGAAATTGGAACCGCCAAAAATTATTTTGATTTTCGGGAATCGTTCTTTGATTAATTTGGCAAGGGTGACACTGGCGATATTCTGATTGAAGGTGGAACTGAATCCAATGGCAGAATATTGTTCCCAGTCCTGGCTTTCCAGTGCCCAGTTCAAATATTCAGGAATGCGACGCGTTTTAAGATCGAGCAGATACTCAAGAGGTTTGCCGATAGAATGGCAGACATCTTGAATGTGGGATTCAAAGTGATGCGTATAATTCTGATTGCCTTGGGCGGTGCCGAAGAGAATCTCAGAGAAAAGCCATTCTCCGATCAGGAAACGTTTTTCACAAAGGGTGTTGTACTCGGCCATTCCAATCTGAAACGCGAAATGGAGATTGAGGTAATGGCTTTTGGCTTTCCAGCCATGGCTTTTCAATAACGTTGACAGGGTTCCCAGTTGAATAGAGGGATAGATATGGAACCCAAAGGGCATGTTGACTAAAGCTATTTTGAAAGCCATGGCAAAGTAGGGCAACGCCTGTGGTTAGCAGAGCTTTTGATGAAATCCATTTCCTTTTATCCTCACGCACGAGACGACACCTTGAGCGTTATCGAAAAACGAAATCATGAATTATAAATAGATTTACGATTGTATGTGATTCGCAAAAACTATTGCAGATTCGCCCGGTGGAGCATTGGGGCGGCGGTTTGTCGGTAGGACGGTTAAACCGTAGGCCAACCGTTTTCAATCCAGGCTTGCATACCCCCTTGGCCTACACAAACGATATTGTCGAGACCCATCGCTTCCAGAGTTTGAGAAGCCATCTTAGCACGTCCTCCCATTTTACAATGGACATAGACGGTATCGTATTGTTGTAGATCTTCCGCGATATCACCGACATCTTCATGCGGGGTGTTTTCAGCAGATTCGATGTGGCCGCTGTTGTATTCCGCAGAAGAACGAACGTCCAAAACCAATATATTGTCCTTTTTGTCTTTCAGTATGTCGTGCAATTCTGAAATTGAAATGATTTCCATGATTTCCTCTTAAATAAACTCAGTCTGAGAAACTTGATGTTTCTAAATTAGAACTCTAAAACGCCTACATTCTAGTTTAAATATTTTTAGAAATGAATAAATTTTATAAAAATATTTTTTTGACACCAGGCCTTCCAAAACATTCCTTACCGGAATTTTATGCCGCTATTTTTTTGACGTAAAGTCCGCTAAAAAGGTTTTACTATTTTCCTAAAAATAGAGCAAATGCCCTGTTTAGCAGGATTTCCAGCCTTTTCTCACTCTCATCCTCTAAGTCTTCCTGTAATTGGCATAAAAATTGCTTTTCTGGGTTGAGAACAATTTACCAGGACGATCCCATGCAAGAAGGAATTTACATTGCGGCCTCTGCAGGTCTCAAACAGCAAAGCAAATTAGACATTATTGCCAACAACCTTGCAAATCTTAACAACACAGGATTCAAAAGGGATGGCGTTGTGTTTAAGGAGATGATCGCACCATTTCAAAAGAACGGTGGTTTTGAGGAAGCACGCAATGCGCTACTTCCTCCCGATCAGTCAAATACAAATGTGGCTTACGTCGGTATCAACGATTTTTATACCGATCACAAGCAAGGGGGAGTGCTTGAGACTGGAAATACTCTGGACCTTGCTTTGGAAGGTGATGGTTTTTTTCAAATTGGAACGTCTGCTGGAACCCGTTATTCCCGTAAAGGTAATTTTCGCCTGGACACGCAGAACCGTCTGGTCACGCAGGAAGGTGATCCCGTGCTGGGCAAGAACGGTGCTCCTGTTGTTATCAATGCGGTCGGTGGCGACATCAGTATCGCCGCCGATGGTATTGTCAGTGTTGGCAAGGGTTTGAACAATGCCAATTTAGGGCAGATCAATGTGGTGCGTTTTGAAAACAGAGATCAATTGGTGAAAGAGGGGTCTGGACTTTATAAAAAAGGCTCTCCCGATTTACAAGAAGAAGCGAAAACAACGTCGGTGCTTCAGGGATATCTCGAAACGTCCAACGTCAATACGATGGAAGAAATGACGGACATGATTACAACGATGCGCGGTTTTGAAGCTTACCAGAAGGTGATTCAGTCCATTGATGATATCAATGGTCAGTCGGTAAATACGATTGGAAGGGTTGGTTAGGCAGGACTGGCGGGCATTTACTTGAAGGCAATGAATTTGTCATGACCGGATTTTAAAGAGGTCTCATTGCCGCAAGTTGATTTTAGAGGGAACTAAATTATTGAGAAATATGGATTTCTGTTTTTAGCTCTTTTAACGTATTCCGGGAAACTCCGGGGGGAAAGGTACATGCCTTATGATTCGATCATTATACACCGCCGCGACAGGTATGAAGTCGCAAGACCTGAATGTCAGCGTCATTGCGAATAACCTCGCGAACGTGAACACAACAGGTTTCAAGAGAAGCCGACCTGAATTTCAGGATTTGATTTATCAGAATTTACGATTGGTTGGAACCTTGTCACCGAACGGCAATCAGGTTCCTACCGGTGCGCAATTGGGTTTGGGTGTCAAGACCGCGGCGATTCAGAAAGTTTTTTTACAGGGAGATTTTGCGCAAACGCAAAATCCTCTCGATCTCGCGATTCAGGGCAAGGGATTTTTGCAGGTTTTGCAGGCAGATGGAACCACGTCTTATACGCGTGCCGGTTCTTTAAAGTTGGACAACGCGGGGCAGATTGTTACTGCAGATGGTTTGGTTGTGCAACCTGCGTTGACGATTCCTCAGAATGCAACGAACATTTCAATCGATACAACAGGCTCAGTGGCTGTTACTCAGCCGGGTTCGACAGCTCCCACAATCGTAGGAACGCTCCAGTTGGCTACCTTTCAGAATGAAGCGGGACTTCAGGCTATCGGTTTCAATTTATTTCAGCAAAGCGATGCTTCAGGAGCTCCTGTAGTTGGTAATCCCGGGATTGATGATCGAGGCACAACGATCCAGGGGTTTCTGGAACTTTCCAACGTGAGCGTGGTGGAAGAATTGGTCAATTTGATCTCGGCGCAACGTGCTTACGAAGTAAATTCAAGAACGGTACAGACTGCGGATGAGTTGTTACAAATTGCAAATAATATGAAACGTTAAGTCTTTAACTAACGATCAAGGGAGTGGGTTATGGGTATTCGACCGAAATTCTGGGCACTTTTTATTCTGGTGGCTCTTCTGGGAAATACATTTGCGATTTCCAGTGCCGTGGCAAAAGGAAAAGATGCCGTTCTTTATTCCAAAGAAATTGAAGCGCAAGCCATAAATTATTTGGAAGACAAACTGGCATTTTCTAAATACCCGGTGGAGTTAGAAATTACTTTTGGAGAAAAAGATATATCTATTCCATCAAAAGATTATTCGGTCGATTTTGAAGTCACTGGGAAGCTGGTCGAGATGGGCAGGAATCAATTGCTCTGCAAGATCTGGGTGGATGGGCAGATGTTCAAGAAGTTTTGGATCAGCGCAAAAACGACAGCGATCGTGAATGTCATTCGCCCGGTTCGGCCCATCAAACGGGGAGAAATTATAACAGAAGAAGTTGTGAACGTTGAACAGGTTCGAGCGGCGCGACCGCTTCTTAATACGATCAATCGACTGGAAGATATTGTGGGAACTCAGGCAACACATAATTTACAGGTGGGGCGAAACATTGACTACAGCTCCGTCAAAAGGCCTCCCTTGATAGATCAAGGCGATCGAATTTTGATTGTGGTCGAAAAGGGATCGATGCGAATAACGACGCCGGGTTTGGCTCGAAAAGGCGGGTTCAAAGACGCAGTGATTCCTGTAATGAATCTGCAATCGAATAAAGTTATTTATGCCAAGATTGTTGATAAGCACACGGTAGAGGTTACTTTTTAAATGCGATTGATTCGGTATTTATTTTCATTGAAAGCACTGCGACGGAGTTCCGAGCGAGGTGCGTTTTGTTTCAGGTAAACGAGTATTCCCAAAAGGTTTTTTTATGAATGAAAACAGTCCATATAAAATATTGACTCATTTCAGTGCCCGGGTTTTGTTCTGTCTGGCGGCGTTGACGCTGGCTTCTTGCGCCAAGTCTCAACGCGCTATTGATCCAGAGGCGACGGTGATACCTGAGACTATTTATGCAAAAGAGGAAAATCTTGAGGGCTCTTTATGGCCGGGGGATACGTCAAAAAATTTCCTGTTTGAAGACAACAAGGCGCGTAAAGTCGGAGATATTGTGACTGTTACGGTCAACGAATCGGCGACTTCGAGTCAATCGGCGACAACAAATACTTCGAGAGATTCATCCACGGCTGTAACGACGGGTTCTGTGTTTGGATTGCCAAGTAATCTGGGAATCCAGGATTTTCTGAAAATGGGTACGGGATTTGATCCCAATATCGGTCCTTCAACAACCCAGCTCAGCCATCAGGGAGCGGGAACAACGACACGGAATGGAAGTTTAACGACCACAGTGTCGGCGGTTATTGTCAAAGTGTTTCCCAACGGAAATATGGAAATAGAGGGCAGGCGTTCGGTGACGGTAAATAATGAAGAGCAATATATGGTTTTGCGCGGAACAATAAGACCAGCCGATGTAGGTTTTGATAACACCATCAATTCCACTTACATAGCCAATGCCTCGATCACTTATTCCGGATATGGCGATGTTGCTGATCCGCAAAGGGTGGGTTGGATGTCAAAAGTCATCAGTTACATCTGGCCGTTCTAATGAACAATGGTGTTAGCGAAAGATAATTTGTCTTTCAAAATTCAATTATGAAACATACACGAAATAAATTCTTAGGTGTCGTAACTGTGTTGTCCATTCTGTTTGGATGCACGGCAGATGTGAACAGTATCACCGGGCCAAGCAGTCTTGGCAACACTTTGGCTATTTCTGCCTTCTTTGGTTCTGGCGGACTTCCGACGGGTGGAGGGCAAGCCACGATCCGGGTGGAAGTGGTCAATGCCAATAACACCGGAGTGGATGGGGCAACGGTGACTTTGACCACGACTTTGGGCACCTTGGGCAGTGCCTCATTGACTACGGTAGCGGGCGTGGCAACAACCACACTCACATCGGGAACCGCTACGGGTAATGCCTACATCGTTGCTACGGTAGACAACGTGACGGCAACAGCAGTTGTTCCCATTGTGGTTATTTAATTCGAGGCTGTCATGAATTCATACAACACATTCAAAAATTCATTGCTAAGGAAGCTGGGCATGGTTCTGTGTGGCATCCTGATCGTGACGGCTTGCACCAATGATTTGTTTGAAAGTGGGAATCCGCTCGCACCTTCGACAGTCATGCGAATCACACCCACTTCCACAACGATAAACGAACAGACAACGCAACAGTTCACAATCATTGGTGGGGTTTCTCCCTTTAATTATACGGTAGACGATCCTGCGTCTGGATCTATTGATACAGCTGGATTGTTCACAGCGGCGAATATTGCGGCAGATGCGACGGTAACAGTGACGGTGGTAGATGCTGAAGGAACGGTCGTTACGGCGGCTGTCAACGTTAAATTTCTGGCTTAAAAATTTTTTACTGAGGTTTGAGGTTAATCATTATGAGATGCAAGCACATTGGAAGCAAAGCGATTTTCTGGCTGATTTTATTCATGATGTTTGCGAGTCAGGCGGAATCTGCACGCATTAAAGATTTAACCAATATACGTGGCGTGAGGAGCAACCAATTGATTGGTTTTGGTTTGGTCATCGGTCTCACGGGAACGGGTGACAGCGCGACCAACGTGTTCTTTTCCATTCAGACCATGGTCAGTATGCTCAAAAAAATGGGCGTAACGGTACCGACTGACAAAGTCAATCAGTTGAAATTCAAAAACGTTGCAACGGTTATGGTGACGGCGGATTTGCCGGCCTTTGCGCGACAGGGTGATAAAATCGATGTGACCATTTCTTCTGTGGGTGATTCAAAAAGTTTGCAGGGAGGAACTTTGTTGATGACTCCCCTAAAGGGACCGGATAGCACGACCTACGCCATAGCTCAGGGTCCGATCTCCATCGGTGGATTCGCCGTTTCTGGACAGGCCAGGGGCATACAGAAAAATCATTTGACGGTGGGACGTATTTCCAATGGTGCTTTGGTGGAAAAAGAAATATCTATTGATTTTAATAACAAGGAAGAAATTCTGTTTTCCATGAAAAAAACAGATTTCACAACCGCCAGCCGAATTTCTCAAAAGATCAATGACAAGTTAAAAAACGTTTACGCTTCTGTGATTGATGCACGTTCGATCAAAGTCATTGTGCCGCCGGAATATATCGGGACGGCCTCTATGTTTGTCAATGAGTTGGAAAGTCTGGATGTGGATCCCGATATTTCGGCCAAGGTCATCGTAGACGAGCGCACAGGAACGGTGGTGATGGGAGAAAACGTTCGCCTGTCCACAGTTGCAGTGGCGCACGGTTCCTTATTCATTGAGATCAAGGAAGAACCTTTAGCGGTACAGCCACCACCCATTGCTCCCGAGAGCGCACAAACAGCCATTCTCCCGCGAACACGGATTGCAGTGCAGGAAGGGCGCGACCAGTTGCTTGTCGTGCCGAAAGGGATTTCTCTCGGCGATGTGGTGAGTGCCTTGAATTCAATTGGGGTGACACCCAGAGACCTCATATCTATCTTACAGGCCATCAAGGCTTCCGGTTCCTTACACGCAGAACTCGACATTATCTAGGAATAATTGGGACAGGCGGGGGGGAAATTTTTTCCCTCCCGCTTTTTTTATGCCATCAAGTGCTTGCGAAATAAAAGTAAAATAGCTTGTTTTAAAGGGTTTGAACCGTTTTTTGAATGTAAAAATAAATTTGCCAGGTTTTGGCATGCTCGTTGCATTTCTCTAATCAACTATTTTAGGCTGACCGCCGGAGAACAAAAATGAACAACTTGATTTCCTCAAATTTCCAGACTGATTTTTTATCTCAAGGTGTGGCAGACAAGACAACGCAATTGAAAAAAAGTGCGTCGGATGATTTGGCAAAAAGCAAAGAGAAGCTGAAAAAACTGGCGGCAGATTTTGAATCTGTTTTCGCACAACAGCTCCTCAAGGTCATGCGCGACACCGTTCCTAAATCCAAATTTTTCGACAGCCATGCGATGGATATGTTCAACGAGATGATGGATGAGGAAATGGCGAAGGAAATTTCTACCAGTAAAGGTGGCATCGGGCTCGCAGATTCAATTTTCAGAGAACTTTCGCATAAGGATGACCTCATCAATGGTCGAGTAGAAACGACAGATACGGTGACAAATTTTTCTCAGGCGGCTAAATTTTACGATCTTTACGGAGAGCAAAAATGAAGCAATTGATCAAAGATCTCTATTCTGTATTGAATGAGAAAATTCGATTGTACGACCGCTTTGAATCCTGTCTTAAGGATGAATGGGAGGGCTTGGTCAAATACTCTCATCCTGATTTTGAAAAGGCGCGGAAAAAAAAAGAAATTTTGACTCAGGAGATGATCGCGCTGGAGTTGCGGCGTGCGCATTTGATGGATTCTATTGGCAAGGAATTGGATTTGTCGAAAGGTGGATTGACGTTGAAGGGCATCATTCAACGATTGCCCGAACTCCTGGCGCAAAAATTTATGAGCGTCAGGAAGAGGTTGCTGGTTCAGATTCGCAATATTACAAGATTCAATGATCGGATCAAAAATTTAATCGATCGAACTTCGCTGTCGTTTCACAAGTCTCTGGCGTTTGTCCATTCTTTGGATGAAAAGCAACATTCCCCTTATTCTGCGAAAGGTCAATTTTGTGAATCGAAACTGCCTAGCAGAATGTTCAGCATGAGTGCGTGAGGATTATTAAATCATGACAGCAAATTTATTTGGCCTGTTAAATACCGGAAGAGCCAGTCTCGCTGCGCAATTGCAGGCACTGGAGGTTTCTGGACAGAACATTGCCAATGCTCAGACGAAGGGATACTCTCGCCAAACAATCAGCTTTGAAGCCAACGCTCCGCAACGAACAAATCGGATTGAGGCGGGGCTGGTGGGACGCGGGGTTTCTGTTTCGGGAGTAGAACGCATTCATGATGAGTTCCTCTTTAATCAAATTATTGCCGAAGGCGACACCACGGGCGAATTTCAGGTACGTAAAGACGTTTACGATCAGATGGAAATTTTGCTCAGTGATGGAGATGGGCGAAGCCTGAACAATGAGCTTTCTGACTTTTTTTCAGGATTTCAAGACATCGCAACCAACCCCAATGGATTGGCCGAACGTTCGAACATGGTTGTGAAGGCTCAGGAAATGACTTCTGTGTTCAATGCACTTGGCAATGATTTGTTTCAGATTCAAAGAAATCAGGATCAAACCATTGGGACGGAAGTTGATGAAATCAATTCGATCACATCAAGAATCACCAAGCTGAACCAACTCATTCACGGGACTGAAACCGACGGGGTGAATGCCAATGAGCTTCGCGATGAGCGCGATCGGCAGATACGCGATCTATCAGAAAAAATTGATATTCACGTTACCAGTGAACTGGATGGTGAAGTCGATGTTTTAACTCGAAGCGGTATTCCATTGGTGATCCGTGAGACTTCTTTTGAATTATCGACTCAGCTCAATGGCAACAACAAAGCTTACAAAGATATTCTGATTTCTAATGGTGCCGGTGCCACAACAAACATAACGACCCAAATCCAGGGCGGTCGATTGAAGGGCCTTTTGGATATGCGGGATGTTGAAACCGCCGATGCCATTGATCGTTTGGACCGCTTGTCGGCAAGTCTGGTGCGTGAAGTCAACCGTGTGCATCAACAGGGTTTTGGTCTGGACAAAACGACCGGAAATGATTTTTTCTCAAAATTGACACCTACGGTCAAAACCAATGTGAACAATACCGGAACGGCGACGGTAGTGGCATCCAACAATGCACCGGCTACGACTTCAATCGACAAATTTGAGTTGACCTTCACTAGCACCAATACATTTACCGTACAGAACCTGACAGCCAATACCTCTGAAGGAACGTTCAGCTTCACATCGGGCCAACCTTTCAATCTGTTGGGGGGGCTTGGGATGACGGTATCAGGCACTCCGGCGGTTGGAGATAAATTCAAGTTCTCTTTGTCTGAGAATGCGGCTTCGACTATGAGTGTTGCGAGCGCGGTTAGAAGTGATCCACGAAAAGTGGCGGCGGGAACGACATCCGGTGGCGATGGGGTGAATGCTCAGAATCTGGCAAATTTGCAAACACAGCTTCTCTTTGATGGAGTATCGCTGAGTTCTGCAAGTTCTGGAACATTTACTTTTGATGAATTTTATACCTCGCTGGTCAGTGATGTGGGCATTCGATCTTTTGCCGCAAGTTCCACAGTCGATCAACAGGAAGGTGTGTTGTTGCAGTTGGACAATCGGCGAGAAAGTATTTCGGGGGTTTCCATCGACGAAGAAATGGTCAATATCATAAAATTTCAACAGTCTTTCAATGCTTCGTCCCGCTTGATTTCAACGGTACAGGAATTGTTGGATCGTTTGATCAATCAAACTTGATGAACAGTCAGGCGGAATAAACTTGCAAGGAGCAATGTCATGGTAGAACGGGTCACAGCAAATTCGAGACAAAATAATTCGCTGCGGAATATTTTCCGTATCACTGCGGAATTGTCCGATGCCCAACGCCAGGTTTCTACAGGTAAGCGGATTGAAAAACCTTCGGATGATCCGACCGGGACAAGAGATGCTTTGTCGTTGCGCACGGGAGTCAGTCGAACAGAACAATTCACTCGAAATATTGATAACAATCGGATTTTTCTGCAAAGCTCTGATTCGGCATTGAATACCATTGGAACTTCTCTCAACAGGGCCAAGGAGCTTGGCATTCAGGGTCTGGGGGGTACTGCCACTGCATCGACACGAACGTTTGCCGCTGACGAAATCAACAATCTGTTAGAGCAGGTTCTCCAGTCGGGCAATACAAAAGTCAAGAATCTGTTTGTATTTTCCGGAACAAATACGCGAACCACCCCTTTCGAGGTGAGTGCTTCTGGAGCAGTTTATCGGGGCAGTACCAGCAAGTTTGATATTCCCATTGCAGACAATGCCGCGATTGAATTTTCTTTGCCAGGTTCCGATGTTCTTGCCGTTGATTTGGACCCATCCATTGATAACAATACTTCTTTGTCGGTATTGAATGGTGGTACCGGCGTTTCGGCAGGTTCGTTTACGATCACCAACCGTGCCGGAAGTTCTGCGACCTTGACGGTCTCGGCAGGTGATACCATCGGGACATTGATTTCAAACATCAACGCGGCAGGTATCAATGTCACGGCTACCATCAATGCAGAGGCGAATGGCTTGACGCTGACGGATACTAACACAACGATTCTTGGCGAGTTGACGATTGCTGAAGCGGGGGGCAATACGGCGCAAAATCTGGGTATTCTTGGGAGCCGGGATGGTGTGTTTGCAGGCACCGACCTGAATCCTGCGGTTTCTTCTGCCACGCTGATCTCGCAATTGAATAAGGGAGCAGGAGCAACTCTCAATTCTATTTCTATTATCAATGGCGCGGCATCGGGGACGGTCAGTTTGTCCTCGGCAACAACCATTGGCGATGTGATCACGGCAATCAACAGTTCGGGTTTGAATGTGACCGCCAGCATCAATCGTGCGGGCAATGGCTTGCGGGTTCAATCCAACAGCAGTTCAACGGTGGCGATTGTCAACGAGGTGGGCACCGGGAACGCGGCGGAAACGCTGGGGATCGGTGGCGGTAAAAATGTTTTGAATACCTTGATCGATTTGCGAGATGCTTTACGAAAAAGCGATTCCAGAGCCATCATAGCGAGTTTGACGAACCTCGATTCTGCCATCAGTTCGGTCACCGAATCGCGGGCCATACTGGGGGGGATTCAGGGGCGAATCGAATCGACCTACAGTTTTCATCAGGTAGACATTGTGGCTCAACAAGAGCAAATATCGAACATTGAAGACGCCGATCTGGCACAGCAGGCTTCCCGGCTTGCGACGCTGGAGTTTGCTTTGCAATCGACACTCAATGCAACTTCAAGAATCATCCAGCCCACTTTGCTAGATTTTCTTCGTTGACCGGATCGTTGCAACTTGAAAATTTTGTCTATTTGGAAGTCATCTGGTAAACACCGTCCCAATCTTTTGGTGGAGGCTCTTTCTGATAGGCTTCGCATCGGGGTATGTAAGCCTTTGCAGGGCCATCAGCGGGCAGAATTTCGAGTACTTTTTTAAATAGAACCACGGCCTCTTCAAATTTTTGTTGTCGATAAAGTTTCAATCCCTCCGCAAATAAGTTCATCCCCTCGGTTCTTTCGGGAGACAGTTTCCCTTTTGGCGCAAGCACTTCATAAATGGTAATGGGTTCGTTTTTTCCCACCACGCGGATTTGATCCAATTCTCTCGTTTCCACATTTTCAGCGACGTCTTCATGTGTGAATTGACTGATCATGAGTTGGGTTCCGTAAATTTTATTCACACCTTCGAGACGGGAGGCCAGGTTGACGGAGTCGCCCATGATGGTGTAATCCATACGCATTTTGGAACCCATGTTGCCGACAACCATCTGTCCTGTATTGATGCCGATACGAACCTGTACCTCTGGCTTGCCGCGTGCCTCCCAGTCAATCCGCATCTGTACCAGTTTTTCCTGCATTTCCAGTGATGCCAGACAAGCCTTTGTTGCATGTTCAGGAGTTTGAACGGGAGCTCCAAAAAACGCGATGATGGCGTCGCCTTCGTATTTATCAATGGTGCCGTCGTATTTGATGATGATCTCGGACATGGCAGTCAGGTATTCGTTCAACAAATCGACCAGCTCAGACGGAGTCATTTTCTCTGAAAAGGATGAAAATGAGGCGACATCGGAGAAAAATGCGGTGAGACGTTCCTCGCTTCCACCGAGACGCAGGTTGTCGGGATCCTGAATCAGTTTTTTAATGATTTCAGGAGATAAGTATTGGCCAAACGCGCTTTGAATGAAACGGGTTTTGCTGGATTGTTTGAAGTAGTCGTGAGCTTTAATGGCTGAAAAAACCAGAACGATTTGCAATGAGGGATAAATAACATTCGTCAATATCCCTTGGTTAAAGATGTATTGGTTGGCGTATATATAGCCAAGCAAAAGGGTCAGTGCGAATAAAACGCCTACCAGATTGTTGACGCGTGGTAGCACCAGCGATAGAAGCAAACTGAACAGAATGAGAAGTACAAGTGTGAAGGAATGGTACCAGACGGGTTCGATCAGATACCGGGAGTGCAGGATATTGTCAACGATGGTGGTATGAATTTCCACTCCTGGGGACAAACCATCAAAGGGAGTGGGACGTAAATCGGTCAATCCCTTTCCCGTTGCACCAATGAAAACGATGCGGCTGTCCAGTAACTCTTGAGGAATCCTGTCTTCAATCACATCGATCAACGAATAATGCGGAAAGGTTCTTCCAGGGCCATAGTAGTTGATCAGAAATTTAGCTTTCAGATCGACCGGAATATCCAAGTCTCCTAATCTAACAGATTTTATTCCATACGCGCTGGCCTCGAAATCAGGTGAAGGCTCTTCGAGAAAATGCGCCAGGGCCTGCAAAAATAGGGGCGCGTAGTAATTCCCTCCCGCTTTTGCTATCAATGGGAACCTTCGCAATGTGCCGTCGGCATCGGGTTCAATGTTCAAAAAACCACCACTGATCGCATTTTCCATGAGTAGAGGAAGACTGCTTTCTACCCCTTTAAATTCCATGAGAAAGTTTAAGTCTGCGTTGGGTGCTATTTCAGGATTTGGGTATCGGGTTGGTGCGATTTCCAACAAATCGCTTTGGATTTTTTCAAGCGAGAGATGCTTCAAATTGTCGAGATTGTCATGAAAGAAAAATCCCATTATTCCTGCTTCACTGTTTTGGAGAGCTTCTGCAAACTGTTCGTCAGGGGTAGCAATATGCTCAATTTCACTCAGCAGAGTATTGAGAATATTCTTATCGATTCCCAGTTTCGCGGCCGAATCGCTTACCATATTGAGTGCATCTTTGCGTGAGGAAGTTCCCGATTCGGCAAACACCACGTCGAAAGCTATGGTAATGACGCCCAGTTCCGCTAACTTGTTTACCAGTTTTGCCATGGCTTCCCGTGGCAAGGGCCATTGGCCCAAGGCATCCACACTTTTTTCATCAATGGCAACGATGGCAACTTCGGGACCGGGTTCAATATAACCACGAATTTTGAAGCGAACATCGGTCAATTGGGATTCCAGCATGTTGACCAGGGGGGGATTCCAAATCACGACGAAACACATTATTATACCAACGATTAAACCGATTTTTAGGGGTGAGGGTTCAAAAAGTCTACGCATAATTCATCTCATGGTTTATTCTACATACATGCAGATCATGTTTATTCTATATATACTCGTGAATTATATATTAGTGTGAAGTGAAAGTAATTTGTTTTTGGGCATAGATGAATATTGGTTTTTTTCATTTATTAATAACTAGAAAATTTTTTTGAGGAATCGCATTATGGAATTAAAAATTCCCGCACCTGTCCGTTTGCAAAAGATTTCTTACCTTCTTGTCATGGCATTGCTTCAAATGTTGGTAGTCAGTACTCTTACGGTGTCTGCCTGGGCCGCTCAAGTCGCCACTCTAGAAAACGTTTCAGGAGATGTGCGTATTTACAGCGAAGGAAAAAATCGTGGCCGAAAAGGCATGGATGGGGCTTCTCTGCTTTCCAAGCACATTGTCAAGACGGAAGGAGATGATGCATTTGCAGACATTGTTTTTGCCGACGGCAGTCGGGTACGTGTTATGCCGAATTCAGCAGTGTATCTTTCAAAAGTTGAGATCAATGAAGGAGGATCCGAAATTGATATGAAACTTGCGGCGGGAAAAATTTTCAATGTGGTCAATAAACTTTCGAAGAATTCGCGTTATACCGTAAACACGCAGACCGCCATTGCAGGGGTTAAGGGCACGGTTTTTTCCGTAGAGGCGGTTTCTGACGATAAGGCCGTATTCATGGTTAAAGAAGGACGCGTTGAGGCCAGTAACTCGAATCAACCCGACAAAACCGTTGAGGTATCGGATCTTCATAAAACAACGGTCAATAAAGACAATCCTCCTGAAGAACCTGTTGAGATGACAGCAGAAGAGATTGCTATGTTCAATTTGCTGGACGATATTTTCAAAACAATCGGTAGCGATATTCAGGAAAAAATTCAGGACGATGTCATGCAACAATTGCGTGAGTCGGGCGGTGATTTTTTAAACTTGCAATAACACAAGTCCAAAAAAATGGCGAACCTCGTGCTGGAGGGCGAGGTTCGCCAAATTGTTTGTTTGTCCATGGGTTTTGCCAATGTCCTCTTTGAAGGTGCTTTCTACTCCCAAATATCTAAAGGCTTTTGAGTTTATTGAGTCCTTGAATTTTGCTATTGAAGTACTGCATTAATAATCATTAATATTAATGTTGAAATTTGGACTTATTTCGCCTAAAATCATTTAAATTGACAAAATTATGAGGGAGGATTGATGACCAAAGAGCAAGTGAGGCAAGCAATTTTGGATATTTTGACTGAGATTGCCCCCGATGAAGACATTCATTCCATCAGCGATGACGGAAATCTACGCGATCAGATTGATCTCGATTCGATGGATTTTCTTGATATCGTTATGGAATTGAGAAAACGGTTTAACATTGAAGTTCCCGAGAAAGACTATGAATTTCTGGCAACCATGTCCAGTTGCGTCAATTATCTTTTCCCTCTTCTCGGCGATCGTAAACTCGCAAGTTAGACATCCCCTGTCCGACAAAACAACCCAATTCAAACACAAAACAACCGCCCGCATTATTTTTTTATATTGTGGGCGGTTGTTCGCTCTGGTTCGGGGCTTGTGTCACGTATCAAACTAACGGGCCCATAAGCGATGGTTTACGATGCAATCATCATAGGTGCAGGATTATCCGGCTTGGCAGGCGGGATCCGCCTTGCGCTGTTTGATAAAAAAGTCCTGATCGTTGAAAAACACACCGTTATAGGCGGGCTGAACTCTTTTTACACCCGGAAAAATAGAATTTTTGATGTCGGTTTGCATGCCATGACCAATTATTCTCCGGCGGGACAGCGCAAAAGTCCATTGGGGAAATTGCTCAAACAACTCCGTTTTCGACACGAAGATTTTCGCCTTTGCCAGCAAGAAACCTCCGAAATACGTTTTCCTGAAAAATCGCTACATTTCACTAACGATTTTGAATATTTCAAACAGGAAATCGCGGAGCAATTTCCCACTCAAATGGATGGTTTTTTAAAATTACTGGAGAAAATCGAAAATTACGATGAACTTTCTCTTGTAAGCAATGCCCCCATCTCAGCCAAAGCCGTGTTGTCCGAATATCTATCCGACCCGTTGTTGATAGACATGCTCTTTTGTCCCTTGGCATATTATGGCAGTGCCCGCGAGCAGGACATGGAATTTTATCAGTTTGTCATCATGTTCAAAAGCGTATTTATAGAGGGTTTTTCCAAGCCCGAAGGGGGAATGCATTACATATTGAACCTGATGGTTGAAAAATACCGTGCACTGGGTGGCGAAATGTTGATGGGCAATGGCGCAAAAAGCATTCGTATCCAAAACGGCAGAGCGATCGCACTGGTTCTTGCGGATGGTACAGAACTTCAAGCAAAGAACATTCTTTCCTCCGCAGGTTATCTGGAAACACTTCGTTTGTGCGATCCGGCACCTGTAGAGCTTGAATCGGCCGAGCCGGGGCAGATGACCTTCATGGAATCCATCTTTGTGCTGGACAAGCTTCCCAAAGAACTGGGTTACGATCAGAGCATTGTTTTTTTTAGCCTCAATACCAAATTTGAATACCGATCTCCGCAAATACCGATCGATCCCGACAGTGGTGTTCTTTGTTGTCCTAATAATTTTCAATACCCTTCACCCCTGCCTGAAGGGATCCTGCGTTTGACCCATCAGGCCAATTATGAGTATTGGAACAATCTTTCACGGAGCGACTATCTGGCGGCTAAAAAAGAACAACGTGCGCAGGCATTAGAGAAATTATTCAAAATATTCCCCAACTTTTCTCAATCTGTGATATTTTTGGACTCCTTTACGCCCAAAACCATTGAGAAATATACCGGACATCTTAACGGTGCGGTTTATGGTGCCCCTGAAAAATCAAAAGATGGGCGCACTCCGTATGAGAATTTATTTATTTGTGGCACAGACCAGGGGTTTTTAGGTATCATTGGGGCGACATTGAGCGGCATTTCCATGGCCAATCTGCATATTTTGCAAAATTGAAGGTTGGCCAGTTTATCAAACATGAACTGAGTAACGCTTATGGCCCGGGATTGGCTCAAAGGCGCAAAACAAAATTACGATACCATCGTTATTGGTAGCGGTTTGGGCGGTATGACTTCAGCAAACCTCTTGGCAAAGCTGGGGCACAACGTCCTCCTGGCCGAGCACCATTACAACCTCGGTGGCATGGCGACCTGGTTCAAGCGCAAGGGCGGACATGTGCTGGACATATCTCTGCATGGTTTTCCCATCGGCATGATCAAGACCTTTCGGAAGTATTGGTCCAAAGACATGGCCGATCGCGTCATCCAGCTCAAAAATATCCGTTTCGACAACCCTCAGTTCAGCGTCAACACCACCTTTGATCGAGTCGATTTCACTGATCTTTTAGAAAATCACTTCGGCATCATGAAAGAAGTCATCGACGAATTTTTCAATACCGTTCGTGAGATGAATTTTTATGATGAAATCAAAATAAGCACGCGTGATCTGTTTGAAAGATTTTTCCCCGGTCGTAAAGATGTCTGGCGATTTTTGATGGAACCCATCACTTACGCCAATGGTTCCACCCTGGACGATCCCGCCTTGACCTACGGCATTGTTTTTTCCAATTTTATGAGCAAGGGAGTTTTCACCTATCAGGGCGGTACCGACCAGCTCATCAAGGAAATGAAACACGAGATGGAGTCCAACGGCGTTGACATTCGCACACATTGTCTGGTCGAAAAAATTTACGTTGAAGACGGTAAAGTCAAAGGCGTGCGCATCAATGGACGCGACATCGAGTGCAAGACGGTGCTTTCCAATGCCAACATCACGACAACGATCCAGCACCTTGTGGGCGAAGAGCATTTCAAACCCGAATTTGTGGATGAAGCCCAAAAGGTCCGGCTCAACACCTCCAGTTGTCAGGTGTATATGGGAATCAAGCGTGGAGAAAAAATAGATTACGATGGTGACTTATTATTCTCATCAGTCGCCGACGAGTACGACACCGATAAAATTCTTGCCAAAGATGTCACCAGCCGAACATTTTCTTTCTATCATCCCTTCATTCGTCCCGGCGGCAACCGGTATTCCATTGTTTCTTCGACCAACGCCCGTTATGAAGATTGGTCGAACTTGAGTGAAAGTGAATACCTTAGAGAAAAAGAGGATTTGATCCAAACCACTTTGGACGCTCTTGAGAAATACGTTCCCGATATAAGAAAAGTTGCCGATTATTTTGAAGCCGCAACCCCGGCCACCTTCAAGCGCTACACCTTGCACCCCAAAGGAACGTCTTTCGGGACTAAATTTGAGGGATTGAAAGTAAGCCGGGAATTACCCAATCAAATTCAGGGTTTGTTTCACACCGGTTCGGTTGGTATCATCATGTCCGGTTGGCTGGGTGCCGCCAATTACGGAGTCATCGTTTCCAACGAAGTTGACAAACTTCTTCGAAGCCTGAATACAGAAGCATCCATGGTTGTCACCTCCGCCTGACAAATTCGTCGAAAGAATCAGTACCTCTATGGAAGATTCAAACCTGAAATTTAACTTTGAAGGTCAAACCGCCATCGTCACCGGCGGTACCCGCGGGATAGGGCGCGGTGTTGCAATGGCCCTGCTGGCGGCGGGAGCACGCGTCATTGTGACCTATCGTTCCAACCAATCCTCTGCAGAAGATTTCATCACAGAAAATGAAGCCGATGCAGATCGTTTGAGCATTCACCGTTTCGACGTTTCCCAATACGACAAAACCGAAGAATTTTTCAAGACACTGGAAGACGCAGGAGAAAAGTTTCAGATTCTCGTGCACTGCGCCGGGATACGCGCCGACTCCATTGTCGGGCTGATGAAAGCGGAAGATTGGAATCGCGTGATCGAATCCAATCTGACGGGAACCTTTAATATGTGCAAGCTGGCGGTGCAAAAATTATCGCGCCAGAAATACGGACGACTGGTTGTTATCACCTCGCCCATTGGCCGAATTGGCTTTGCGGGTCAGGCAAACTATTCGGCATCCAAAGCCGGGCAGGAAGCTTTTGTCCGATCCTTGTCCAAAGAGACCGCAAGCAGAAAAATCACCGTCAATTGTGTTTCACCCGGATTCATCGACACCGATTTCATTGCCGATCTGCCCGAAGAGCAAAGACAGGCCTACATGGATATGATTCCCATGAAACGATTTGGAAGTGCCGAGGATGTTGCCAATTGCGTGCTGTTTCTCGCTTCGCGGGAAGCCTCATACATCACTGGAGCCGTGTTGGAAAGCACCGGCGGTCTTTGATTTTGAAAGCACCCATGGACGAATCCATTCACAAGCTCATTCCCCACCGTGAGCCCTTTCTTTTTGTAGATCAAATCATCGAGCAGGGCGACGATTGGATTCTCGCCAGTAAAAAAATTGAAGCAGAGAACGCATTTTTCAAGGGACACTTCCCCGGCAAACCCATCATGCCAGGAGTCCTCATTTGTGAAGCCATCTTTCAGACCGGGGCCTTGCTGATGCGTGCCATATCAGACGCGCCCGAAAATTTTATTCCGATCGTGACAAGAATCAATAATGTGAAATTGAAGCGAGCCGTTCGACCCGGCGATGTATTGCAGATGCACGCGCAATTGACAGACCGCGCCGGATCGGCCTGGTACCTGAAAGGAAAAGCAAGTGTCGCAGGCAAGACCGTACTCACACTCGATTTTTCAGCAATGCTCGTTGAAGATGCAGAGTGACAGGGAGGAACACTTGTGAGTTTTTTGGAACTTGAAGGCAAAACCATACTGGTAACCGGTGTCGCCAATAAAAAAAGCGTCGCTTATCATATCGGCAAGACGCTGGAAGCTGAAGGCGCGCGCGTTCTCTACAGTGTGCGTTCGGGAAAACGCAAGGAATCCTTGTCCCGGTTGATCGACCCCGAAGCGCTGTTCATTTGCGACGTTGAAAACGAATTGGAAATTCAAAACCTGCGCGAAGCCATCGCCAAGACCCATCCGGTCTTGCACGGTCTGGTGCATTCCATCGCCTTTGCAAACTATAGCGGTGGCATGAAACCTTTCCACGAAACCGGGAAAAGAGATTTTCTACAAGCCATCGACATCACCTGCTATTCCCTCATCTCTCTGGCAAATGCTTTCAAAGATCTGTTTGACCCACAGGCTTCCGTCGTCACCGTATCCATTTCCAGTACCCGAATGGCCGCAGAAAATTATGGCTACATGGCTCCCGCGAAAGCCGCACTGGATTCTTCCCTGTGTTTCCTTGCAAAATCTTTCAGCGCGTTTTCACAAGTCCGGTTCAACTCCGTCAATGCCGGATTACTGAAAACTTCGGCCTCCGCAGGGATTCCCAATTATATCGACTCCTACCTTTACGCCGAAAAACTGACCCTCAGGAAAAAAGCATTGCAGACACCGGAAGTGGCCAATACCGCCGTTTTCCTTTTGAGTCCACGCTCTTCAGGCATCAACGGACAAGGCATCGTTCTCGACGCGGGCATGTCCATCAATTATTTTGACAACGAAGTTGTTCATAAAGCCACCCGCCCCGAATAGTTAATTCAAATACCAAAACAGTAGTTTTCGTGAACCATCCCAAGCCGGGGATTGCGTATAATTGCCGACCTCAAACATCGCTCATATCCGCAAATGTAAGGCTAACTCTTTTTCTCTCAGTATGTTATACTATTCCCTTCCTGACTAAACCAAATACTTGCATTGCGATCCGATGGCCCAATTTTCTCTATTTCTGCTATTGATATGGATTCATTTTGGCGGTAGCAGACATCCACAATTGCCGTTCAGCTTCATTCAGATCACCGGTATCAGCGTCAGTCTGAGTCTGGTTTTTTTGGTATTCGCCTACCTTTCGTATCGGAAAGAGAAGGACAAACGCTTTCGATTTTCGTTTGCGGGGCCAACGGTTTGGCTGGTCCTGTTCTTCCTTTGGGGGGCCGGGAGCTATTTTTATTCCATCCGAATGGACAACTCCATTTTGTTGATCACCCGGTATCTGGGGGCCTGCGTATTTTTGGTCGGTCTGGCTCTGTACCTGAATTCGCACCAGAAGATCATCAACACCTTTTGGTTGGTCACTGTGAATTCCGGGGTCATGTCCCTGATAGGAATTTTACAACCCCTCAATCTTCCCTATATTCCGGGGGCGGGAGTCTGGTTTCCCCAAGCGACAGCCTTGTTCATCAACCCCAATTTTTTTGGCGGCTATATCGTCGTTCACGTGCCGATTGCCCTGTATCTTCTCCTTTCTTCCAAAACCATGCTGGCAAGGGTCATTGCGGGCAGTGTCAGCGCATTGTTGTTTTGCGGTTTGTATTACAGTCAATCCCGTGGCGGACAGATCGCCGTTTGTGTTGAATTGGGATTCTTTGCCACCTATTACGTTTCCCGCTTGCAGAATGGATTGAAGAAAAGGACAGTGTACGGATTTGGTGTTTTTGTCCTGATTTTTTTTCTTTTCGGGAGTGCGTTGCAAAGCAGAAATTTTGATCAATTTTACAAATTCAGTCAAAACCTGTTTCAGGCCACTCCGCAGATGGAGTTGAGTTATCGCCAGGATATTTCAAAAATAGATTCAGCAGAACTTGAAAATATAAAACATAAGGCCGAACTGGGACCCTTCCGCGACCGTGTCGGATTCTGGACGGGATTGGGCATCCGCCTCGTGGTGTGGCGAACGGCCTGGGATATATTTAAAGATCGCCCTCTGACCGGGAGTGGGGCCTGGACATTCAGGATTTTGTTTCCACAGTATTTGGAACGCTACGCCATTCAAAAAACCCCGCATCACATTCAATCGGAATTGGCACGTGTGGTTCATGCGCATAATATTTTTGTGCAAACTTTGATCGATTATGGAATCGCAGGATTTCTGCTATTTTTCATAGTGGTGCTGTTCATTGTCTGGCGATTTTTACTGCAAGTGAAAGACAAAATACCACCGCAAACATCCGAACTGGCAGTGGGACTATCGCTCATAGGATTCTTGACGCACAACCTCATTGAGTACAATTGGCCCGAGCCCGTTTTTATTTACTTTTTTGCGTTGGGAATATATTGTCTGGATTTTTTGAGCCGCAACAAAGCCGAAAAAAAAGAAGAGAAAAAAAGTTTTAATTTCTTCAAAAAAGTGTTCCCTGTTTTTTGCGGAGTTCTTACCCTGATCACATTTTGGATGTTGGTGAATTATTATTTTTACAACAAGGCTTTACAATTTGCCCTGGAAAAGAATGATCCTGTCACAGCGATTCGGGCCCTCGAACGGTCGCGAATTTTTTGTCGACCCTGCGATTTGCACTGGCTGTACATTGCGGGGATACGCATGGGCGAATACGATCAGAAACACGATAAAGCGATTCTTGTATCAGCCAAAAAGTATTTGGACCACGCTCAAAAACAAAGCGAGAGGAATGAATATTATTGGATGGGACTGGGGGACTGGGCCTTGCGCTATGGAGATAACAAGATGGCGCGTACAGCCTTTCGGCAAGCAGCAAAATATAAAACCACACACCAGCAAGCCCTTGTTGGGCTTGGTAAAATTCACTGAAACTTTTTCTCAGGATTGTTTGCAAGTCAGCAGGTATTTGCCACGGGTCGTGATGCGCAAACCTTTCGGGCTGTGATCGATGAGTCCTTGCTTGAGCAGTTCACTCAGCATGCGACCGCGTTTTCCAGAATCCATATCGAGTGTCTGCTCATTTTTTGGACCTTCTTTGAAAAGCTGTTTTAGAACACTGAGTTCGAGTGCGAACCAGTCGCTTTTAGAATCTTTCATATTTTCCATGAGAAGACGCAGAATACGTTCGCCACATTGTTGCAGAGGGCCGGCATCGGAGGAGGCGCATCTCAGGTTGACCCCTATCTTGTTTTCAGTGCCGGAATTTCGCACAAACAAGGCCGCGCGACGATGGGCACCTAGAGAAAATTCAAAATAAAGCATTTCAGTATCCTCGGGAAACTTCTTGATTTTGGCATCCCATCCCAGTGTTTTAGCAAGCTGGAGGACTTCCGCTTTGACCTTCCGCCAGAGGGGTGAATTCTGCGAAAATAATTCTTTTTTGATATGATAAGTGTAGAGAGTTTTTTTGAATCCGGGACGAAATTTCCAAGGGGCAATTCCCTCGCCTTCGCAGGCAAAAGTATTGAGCGCACTTTTCAATCCATTGCCGAAAAATACGGGAACGGCTGTGCCATTCTTTTTGACCAGAGTTCCCAATGTGATGTTGTGTCCCGTTTCCTCACTTCCCAAAGCCAGCGAAGGGGGAATGCAGACTTGCGTTCCCGGTTGCTCGAGTCGATCGAGACGATTTTCAAAAGCTTGCAGGCGATAGACATCGGGAAGTTCTTTGCCAGATCGCAGTCGTTTCCATTCCTTATCCAGAGTCGGTGAAAATATTTTTTTAGATTCTTGCTTCAATTTTAGTATTCGCTTTTCAATCAGAGACAGCGCGAATTTGTGTTGAATCCATTTGTCTCCCACTGCTGTCATTTGTGGGCACAGACCGCGCTTTTCTACCGCGGCACTCACGTTGAGATCGCTTTCCACTGTATTGAAAAAAAAGGGGAGCGTGTCCGCATGAGATTTGAATGCGAGTAATTTCCGGGATTGGATGAAAGCCGTGTCGTCGCCGCCCAATACATGCAGGCAATCCCTGTCGGCACAGTATTCCAATTTGTAAAAACGATCTGCATCGGCATCGAAAACCGCGCCCCAGAGGCGCAAAGTTCCTTTCAACAGACGCGCTTTGTGTTTGCGTCCCAATTCAAAAAGTTTGCGCACCGCTTTGTGACTGAAGAAGGGACCCGAACGTTTGGCCTGTTGCGAGGAAATCGTTTTCCAGCCTTCGAGATCGGCGACCCCGCCGCCACTGTTGACTTCGCCTTCGCCGCCGTTGAGTTCGTAGACGTTACTGAATCCTGCCGTGCGAAAAATTTCAGCGGCGAGACCTGAAAGCGAGCCGTTGGCGGGATCGACCACCAGCAGTGTATTTTTAAAGAAATTTTGTTGAACGGAGTCAGGAGCGATCCAGGAATTTTCAGGTGCCAGCGAGAAACGTCGGAATAATTCCAATGCGGATTTTCGATGGTCGAGCTTGCGTCCTGCAAGCGGAAGTTTTCGGATGATTTTATAATCGAGCTCAAGAATACGGCGTGATAATTCTTCGTCATTCAAGGGAAAGGGTTTCAATCCGCGATAGGCATTGAAAATTTTTATCCCGTTTTGATCGGGTGGATTGTGTGACGCGGTGACCATGAGCCCGCCCATCGCCTCGGCATAAACCATGTAGAGAGGAACCAGAGGCGTCGGGACGATACCCAGAATGCAGGCGGATGCACCCGCTCGGCGAATGCCTTGCACAACCGCTCGGGTGAAAATCTGAGACGGATCGCGCGGGTCCCAGCCCACGACGACACCCCTTCCAGGGGCGCAGTTATTTTTTTCAAGCCATAATGAAACCTGCGCATAGGCGTAGAGTTCCATAAACTCTTCGGTGAGGAATCCTTGTTCGAGAAAAGCCTCTTGTGGGCTCACCGCAGGGACAATCTCTTTAGAGTGCCGAATCTCGCGGCGAATGCCATCGGTACCTTGCAAGCGAATGGGGAATTTTATTTTTTTATTCATGAGCGGGGGTGCTGTTTTATTGGATTTTTGGACGGTCGGCGAGTACAATTTACGAATACAAACGCTGAGCATTTTTAAGAGGACAGAAATGGGTTATTATTCGCACCTTACAAAAGATCTGGTAAAAGTGGTGGTTCGCACCACCAATGAACGTATTGAAGGCCATCTTGCAAAGATGCCAGGCGGTCGTTTGTTGGATTTATTGAACACAAGCAATGAGACTTTTGTCGCGGTCACCGATGCTTCGGTACACGATGCGGCGACAGGAAAGCTTATGTCTGAGGTCAAATTCCTCGCGGTCAACAAACACCACATCGTTTTTATGTTTGATGAAACCGAGACGAAGGATACCGTCGCCTGATTTCACCTTCGGGTTACGGCTTGCCATCAAGTGACGAAGGCAGGTTTGGGTCTTATTCGATTCCCAGTACCACCAGCGTGTAGTCATCGTTGAAAGGTACGTCCTGGATATAATCTTTCACTGTTTTGATGATTTCCAATCCCAATGCGTCGGCGTTGCGGTTCGCTCCAAATTTCATCAGTGTTTCTACAAATCGTTTCCTTCCAAATTCTTCACCTGCCGCGTTTCTTGCTTCAATGATTCCATCCGTATACAAAACGAGCTTGCTGTTGTGCGCAATCTGTACTTTGGACTCATCCATGGGATTGTTGGGCAGGATCATCAAGGGAAAGCCCTTTTCACTTTTAAGTTCCCGAACTTCTCCGTTATCGTAATTGATAAGGTACGGTGGGCAGTGCCCTGCGGAAGAGTAGGTCATGACGCGGGTTGGCAGGTGGATGACACCGTAAAAGGCGGTGATAAAATGTCCGGTTTTTAAATTGTTGAATAGAATCTCATTCAGAGCTTCAAGTGTTTTGGAGGGCGACCTTTGCTGGGACAGAAAAGATCGCAAGAGGATGCGCTTCATGGCCATGATGATCGCGGCAGGTATCCCATGCCCGGAAACGTCTGCGGTGAGAACTCCCAGATGGTCTTTGTCGATTTGTATGAAATCGTAATAGTCCCCCCCTGCTTTAGAGGAAGGTTGATACTGGGCGTGAAACTGAAGCCCTGGAATTTCTGGTGGAGCGGACAAAAATTTGCGTTGAATATCCGCCAGGGTATCGCGCTCCCGATCAATCAACTCATAGGCTTTCATGAGTTGCAGATACAACTTTTTGGTGCGCAGAGCGGCATGAACGCGGATGCTCAACTCTTCGGGATTGTAGGGTTTGGAAAGAAAATCTTCGCCGCCTGAAAGAAATCCCTTCTTAACACTCGACATATCCCCCGCCTCGGAAACAAAGATGACGGGAACAAATCGACGACCACAAATTCCTTTGATTTTTTTACAGGTTTCGTATCCGTCCAATTTGGGTAGATCGACGGCCAATACAAGCAAATCAGGACGTTCTTGTTGATAAGTCTCCAGAACATCCAGACCATTTTCCGCTGTATATACGGCGTATTCCAGATCCAGGTTTGAACGGGTCTGCGACTGCAATTCGAGACTGGGGTCCGCCAGCAGTACTCTCCAGGGAGCACTTGTATAAGGATTGATGTCCATGGTCATATTTTGTTGCTTCTCTCTGGCAGGTTGCTCGATGTCTATTCTCAAGCTTGTATTTTCAAGACAGACGCATCGTCAAGAGCGATTGAAAAAATGCCTTAAAAAAAACAGGCGGGTTGCTTGAGTTGTTTTGCCTACATTATATAAATTCATTGGACGGGCTTGTCAATGCACATCCTTTGCCTGACATGTTCGCGGTATTTCATTGCAAGGGATTTGTCTCGTGAAATACAAATTCCATTATAAATCGGGATGCGAAATTATTTCTGTTTTTATTCCATCGGTGGACAGAGTGATGGCTCCATCGAGATCGGTCCGCCATTGCCGGACGCCTGATCTCTCGTAACGACGCAGGGTTTCGGGGTGAGGATGTCGGGTGCGGTTGAGATATCCACTGGAGAACAGAGCGGCTTTGGGTGCGACCTGGTCGATAAATTTGGACGAACTGGAATATCTACTGCCGTGGTGCGGAACTTTCAAGAAGTCTGCCTGCACAGGTGCCTTTATAGTTCTGAGATAGTCTTCCGCATCGCTTTCGATGTCTCCTGTCAGCAGGATGCTGAACTCACGATATTCCAGTTTCAGGACAATGGACAGGTTGTTGGCAATGTGTGAATCGGGCGAATTTCTCAACTGTTGCCGATAATCTGTATCAGGGTGCAGAGGAGTGATGCGGGCTTCACCTATTTGTATGGGGCGACCGATGTCCAGTGGCATTGAGCTTGCGCCGTTGTTAATTGCTTTTGCGACCCATTCACGCGCGCGACGTGTTTGCCTGAACTGGGGATCGACGACTGCGAGAACCTGGCCGACGGGGAACAGGTCAATCAACGATTCCAGACCGCTGATATGATCGTTGTCGGAATGGCTGGCGATCATATAATCGATTTTTGTTACATGATTATCCCATAGAAACGGAGCGATGATCCGCTTGCCGACGTCCAATGAATTTTTATAAAATCCGCCGCCGTCGATCATCATGGTTTGACCGTTGGGATATTGAATGAAAATCGATTCTCCCTGCCCGACATCCAGTAACGTTAAGGTGAGCTTGTCACTGGAAGGACTCCATGAAAACTTTGGCGACAGCAGTCCTGTGATGACAAGCAGGGCAGTGATACACCATGCGGTCAACAGTCCCCGGCGATTGAGCAATGATTTTTTTTCCGAGGCTTCTGTGTCAATGGGATGGCGGGTCATTAAAATTTTTATTCCTGCAAATAGAAGCCCGTACCACAACAGCGTCCACAGCGGGCCGGGAGAAGATACGTAAACAGCGGACCAGGGTTTTTCTGATATCAAAAGTGGAAGGGTCAAAAAGGGGAGGAGCATGATTTTGATCGGCCAGAAAAGCAGGAACGCGAGTGCTGGCAGAAGTGCAGAGATCAAGGTGACGGCAAGAGCCAGCGGGATCAACAAGGAGGCGAATGGGGTGATGATGGGATTCAACAGAAAACCCGACAGGCTGATGCGATGGAAGTGGAACAGGACGATCGGGAGCGTTCCTAGAATCGCGGCCAGTGAAATGAGGGTGCTGGCTGAAAAAAGACGGAAGGCCTGCATTGAAAATTTTTGCATTCTGGAATGATCTGGGTCGTCTGCCATGTGCAATCCCAACCAGCGATCCAGTCCCTTCGGCTCTCCCATGCGATCGATTGCATCGCGTTCGCGCTGGGAAATCTGTTGCAGGACGAATAAAATACAGACGACGGCCATGAAGGACATTTGAAATCCGGCATCGAGAATCACTTCAGGATTTTTGAGCAGGATCAGAAATGCGACCAGTAGAAGAGCATTGCCGGCACTTTTTTCGCGATCTGCCAACAATGCGAGCAAGACCGCAAGTACCATGAATCCGGCACGCAGGGCAGATGATTTGTCACCGGCCAAAAGCATGTAAAGGAATACGGGAACGATGGCCAGCAGGGCTGAAAGTTTGGGTGCCATTCCGTTCCGCGCTTGAACGGGAAACCACCGCCATAACAGGCTGAAGGCAATGGGTCGAAATAACAGCAAGCTGAATCCCGCGACAAATCCTATATGAAGACCCGATACGGCGGTGAGGTGTCCGATGCCTGTGCTGGCAAAAGCTTCTTTCAATTCTTCTGACAGACCGCTTTTATCACCAAATACCATGGCGCGGAGCAGGGCACTTTCTTGATTGGATAAATGAGTCTCGATTGATATATAAATTTTTTCCCGAATTTTTTCACGCAAGTTGATCCAGAACGGGAGAGGGGCGACGCCGATTTTTTCTATGGCATCGGGTTTCGAGAGTCCGGCAGTCACATCAATGCCATGCAGGCGAAGAAAACGTTGGTAGTTGAAGCGTCCCGGATTTTTAAAATTGCGGGGTTGCTTTAACTTTATTTTTTTGAATCGCAGAAGGTCGCCCGCTTTCCAGTGTGTTGGCGTTTTTGTATATAAGGATATCTGTGCGGTTCCTGTTACATTACGCCATTCACCGTCGTAGGCAACGCGTTGCAGATGAACGTTGAAAACGGTCCGGTTTTTTTCGTGAAAAGGATTTGCCCAGACAATCCCTTCGACTTGTGCATAGCTACCTTCTTGCATTTGCAGATGAATATGATTTTCGGGCAAGACCCTCTGAGCTTGAAAATAGCCGATGACTCCCAAGAGCAACACGCCACCGACGTACAGGTGTTTGCGCTGTCGTGATGAGATGAGTGCTAAATAGACACCACAGGAAAGAAGAAAAAGAGGAAAGATGCCCGGAGCGATGAGGTAATCACGAAATTCGGCGTAAGCCAGGCCGATGCCACTCAAAAATCCAAAGAAACAAGGGAGGAGGGGGAATTGCGATGGAAGCTGGCGAAGCCCGCTGTGAATAGAGTTTTTCAAAAGATCATCCCCGTTCAACCTTAGGGTTCTTTAATAGAAACTGAAATTCTTTTCCACCGAAATGTTTGAGGTGTTTCTGTAGATGGGTGTACGAATTGAATCGAAGGGGGAACAGGGTTCCCCCTTCCTCAAAAAATTGGATCTGTATTTACGAAATCAAGCCACTCAGGTTTAACGACGGGTGATCACACCCGCCGTCTGTTGCTGTTTATCTCAGTCCTGTGGTCACGAACCACCATGTGACAATGCTTGCAATGTAGCCGAGAGCAATGACAGGTGCCCATTTTAAATGCGACATGAATGTGTAATTTTTACGATCCACACCCATGACGGCGACTCCTGCGGCGGAGCCTACGGAAAGCAAACTGCCACCCACGCCAGCCGTCAAAGTGACCAAAAGCCACTGATCGAGTCCCATCGCGGGATCCATTTTCAATACGGCATACATGACGGGAATATTGTCAACGATTGCTGAGAGTATGCCGATCACGATGTTGGATGTGGTGGCACCTATGGATTCGTATAAGACGGAGCTCGCAAGTGCAAGATGACCCAGGTATTGCAAGGCACCGACCGCGGTGAGCACACCAAAAAAGAAGAGCAGAGTGTCAAACTCGACAGTTTCGACTTTTTTGAAAATATCCATGCGGGGATGAGCCTGGCGCATTTCATCGGATTCCATCGCATTGAGCCATCCTGTCTCGCCCCATTTCTTCAGGTAGTAAGAGTAAAACATGAGCAGGCCAAGCCCCATCATCATGCCCATAAAGGGGGGCAGGTGCAGGAACTGGTGAAAGGATACGGCTGTGGCGACTGTGAGGATTCCAAGCGCGATGATGACTTTTGCTCCAGGTTTCAGTGCTACTTCGGCTTTGGAAGGAGGTGGATATTCGTCGGGAATGAATTGATACATGATGAGAGCAGGAATTGCCCAATTCACAACCGAGGGAAGCAATAGATAGGCGAATTCCATTGTCTGGACTTTTCCAGAGGTCCATACCATCAGCGTGGTGATGTCTCCAAAAGGGCTCCATGCGCCGCCTGCGTTGGCCGCAATGACAATGTTCACAAATGCAGGAACAATGAATTTACCATTACCGGCACTACAGGCCAGAGCGACAGTGGACATCAACAAGGCACTGGTCAGGTTATCGGCAAGAGGTGAAAGAAGGAATGTGATACCCCCTGTCGCCCAAAATAATTTGCGAAAGCCAAAACCTTTTTTCAGTAAGTTGGCGCGAAGGACTTGAAAAACATTTCTGTCATCCAGAGTATTGATATAAGTCATTGCTACGAGAAGAAAAAAGAACAATTCTCCAATTTCAGCGATGAGTTCTTCGACAAATTCGTGGGCGTGTCCGCCACCGTGTCCTGCCTCATAGATCCCAATCAACATCCACATGAAACAACCTATCAGGACGACGGGTTTGGATTTTCTCAGGTGAAGTTTTTCTTCAAAAACGACCAAAGTATAAGCGAGAAGAAAGCAGATCAATGAGAATTGACCTACCCAGGAAGTAACAAGAGATTCGTGCATAAAAAGTCCTTTCTGACTTTAAGATATCTCTGTTTCAAGGGGCCCTGAAAACAAGAACAGGTAGACTCGAAGACGCAAAGTGATTTTTTAGAGATATCTTTTAACTGACGCGTAGCCTCATAGTTTCGATATTTTTTAGTGATTCAGGCTACCAAAAATACTAATAAAACGGTAGTAAATTCAATTCTTTCGAAGATTTTTTTTCGGTGGGTCGATTTTAATTTACAGTTGTGGTGTGCTGAAGAAATTTTTCGAGCTCAAGCCTCCAGATTAAATACAAGTGTAAATTAACTGGAATGATTCTATATCTGTATTTTTATGGAGGCAGAGTGTATTCCCTTATTCCCGCTAGTCGGTGATTCGAGTTAATAGATTTTTAAAATTATTTTTTAATGTGGGTCGATTTGTCATCCTGAATTTGGTCAAGAAGTTTATTGAAACTGGTGCTAAGGACACCCAATTCATTTTCTGCATGAGACGGCAAGCGTTTTTTCCTGTATTTGCCTTGTGCCAGCTGGCTTGCCAGCTCACCGATGTCTTTGATGGGTTGGCTGATCGAGCGAGTGATTTTAGCTCCCAAAAGTCCACTTATCAGTGCCGCCGCAAAAAATAATGCGATCAGAAGGGTGATTAAAAAATGGGTACGGCTGGAAATTTCGGCGACATCATTTTCCAAAAGTTGCTCTTGAAGCTTTGTCATTTCGTTGAGCATCGCTTTAACTTTGGATGCCGTGGGAGCCGCCTGGGTTTCCAGCCAATGATTGGCGAGGTTCCACTCATCGCCGGATCGGATGCGGATGATTTCTTCCAGCGAAGAACTCAATTTTTCGATGGATATCTCCAATGTTTTATAAAGTTTGGACTGTTGCTCAGTGAAAAGTGATTTATGTTTTTGTAACTCTTCCATCTGTGCTTTATTTTTCCGCCAGTTTTCTAATGATTCATTTTTAAATTCTTGTTTTCCCGACATCAGAAATTCTTCGGATCTTTCCAATGCGAGACTTGCCGTGGTTTCAACCGCGGCGAGTATTCCTATCACTTTGTTTCGTTCTGGCGAAATTTGAACATTCATTTCCATAGCCATCATTTTAGAAACGATGGAGACGATATTCTTTCCCATAGGTTCTGCGGTTTCAAAGAGAATTTTTCGCGCAGGAGAATTTTCCGGGGTTTGAGCAATGTCTTCAATCTTCTGCTGGAAATTTTTGATCGCATCCATCTCTTTTTCGATGGCCATCAGGCGAGTCTGATTTTCAGCTTCCGTCCAATGGGGTGCAAGTCGATGCATCTCTGCGAGTGAAGGATCAATTTGTTCTGTCCAGGCCTGGGCTCTTCCTTCTTTGTACTTGGGATCGCCTAAAAGTATCCAGGCACGCAGGGACGCGAGGGAATGGTTGATACCGTTCAGCATCATAAGACTGGCGTGTGCGGTGGGGGTTCTGAGATCAACGACCCGTTTGGTGATTTTTTCCATAGTTCTCACCTGTTGAATGGTCGATAACACCACCCCCATTAAAATGAATACGATGATCCCAAACCCTAAGCCAACTTTTTTCCCTATTTTCAAATCCTGAAACTTTAACATCTCCGCTCCTCTAGATTATTCGATTCAAAATCCGCTGGATTTACTCACCAATCAGCCACTCTACGGCACCGGAATCTAAATCATAAAACCCGCCGGCAATGATGATGGAGCCGTCTGTGGTTTTGGGTTGAAGTATTAGTGTTGATACTTTTAACATTTCTATCATATGCAAAACATTGTCTCTTCCTGCATCGCAGAAGGCCGATTGACTTCACAATCAAATCCATCAAGAAAATGCACAGGTTTGTCAAAGCCGATATTGAGGAATGAGCCGGTGCTTTTTATTAGCCTCATCCAATTCGTCAAAGAACATATGCATTTTATCGATTTTACGATCCAACAACTCTTCTTCCAGCCAAGCCATACAATCTGCAAATGATTTGAAGTGATACGGTTCGGGAATCAATCCTGGTATCAGATTGATTCGTTTCAGCATTCGCAAGGGTTGGTGTTGCAAACCCGTCATAAGAATAGCGATTCCCTTTGCTTCTAATGAGCGGATAACTTCTTCAAGGGAATACAAGCCGGTTTGATCCACATAAGGTACTTTTTCCATGCGAAAAATCACGACTCTGATATTGGGAAGCGTTTTCGTCACGTCTTGAAAGGCTGGAGCAAATCCAAAAAAAAGCGGGCCGTCAAGGTGTTTGACATAGATCTTGTCTATGATTTCCGTGGGGATGTGCTCATCCTGCCAGGGAAGTTCTTTTCGGTAAGTGCTCAAAGAGGAAATTTTCAGTTCCCGTGTGACCACATCGCTCATTTGTTTCATGAATAGAACGGATGCAAGAATCATCCCGGCGGCGACGGCTTGTATGAGATCGACAAAAACCGTCAAGACCAGTACGAGAATCATCACCACCGAGTCGGACATAGGCACGTGCTTGATATGACGGATGCCTTTATAGTCAATGATACCAACCCCGACAGTGATTAAGATCCCAGAAAGAACGGCCAGGGGAATTTGCGCGGCATAGACTCCCAATCCCATGAGGATGAGTAAAAGCACAAGGCCATGCACCACACCGGAAAGCGGTGTGCGACCGCCGGAATTGATGTTCACCAGCGTGCGCATGGTTGCTCCCGCACCGGGAAGCCCGCCGATGCAGGCCGCAAACATATTGCCGATTCCCTGTCCGATCAATTCCTTGTTGCTGTTATGTTTTGTTTTAGTGATGTTGTCCGCGATCATGGATGTCAGAAGCGAATCGATAGCTCCCAGCAACGCCAGCGTGAGGGCCAGTTTGATCAGAAGGCCCGGATCCATGCCGGAGAATGTCAGTTTTTGCAAATGAAATTCAGGCAATCCTTCGGGAATATGCCCTATCAAAGGCACGTTCAATCCTACCCAGGAGCTGATGCTCGATACCGCTAATAAAGCCACAAGGGGGCTTGGTATCAGTTTGGTGATTTTGGGAAAAGTATAAATGACGGCTATCGTCGCGCATGTCAGGATCAAGGCATCCAGATTCAGGCCCGCAAAGGCTGTAGGAAGTGCCGTGAATACGCCCATGATGCTCGATGGAGATTTCTGCCCCATCATCGGGAAGATTTGAAAAACGATGATGATGACCCCGATTCCGGTCATGAAACCGGACACCACAGGGTAGGGGATGTACTGAATGTAGGAGCCCAGCTTGAATAAACCGAAAATGACCAATAAGGCTCCCGCCAGTATGAAAATCGCGAGGACAAGTCCCAAACCCTTATCAAGACTGCCTGTACTTTCAATGGCGGTGAGGATGACCAGACTGGACACAACCGTCATCGGCCCTGTAGGACCGCTGATCTGTGTCTTCGTGCCACCAAAAACAGAGGCAAATATTCCGAGGCCGATGGCACCGTAAAGACCTGCAACGGCACCCATCCCCGATTGAACTCCAAAGGCCAAAGCCAGAGGCAAAGCAACAATGCCCGCTGTGATACCTCCGAAAAGGTCGCCTTTTAAATTTGACTTATTGTATTGGAACCATTTCATATATTAAAGGTCGTTTCATCAGTGAGATTTAAATGCGGTTCTCGTCTTATAAGCAAATAAAAAGCATGCTAACAAGATACCTATGCAGGTCTATAGAAAAATATCCCGATATCAATGAATTGTTACAAATAAAGTTGGAATGGAATCTTGGATTTGTTCGATTTTGATGTAGGTGTTTTTCCTGTAAGTCGCAGATATGCAGACAATCTATTGGCATCATTTTTCGATACAAGAGGGAAACACCTAGAATCTTCACATTTTGTATGCTTTTTCAGGATTCCTTTGGGTCTTAGGCAAATTATTGAGGGTTTATCCTGTCAAAGCAATGAAAATTTTTAGATGGACGGTATTTTTAACAAATTCATGCTAATAAAACGAATTTTTCCCGGCAGAAAACTTCCTGCCGGGAAAAATGGATATTGATTCACAGTTGATTCAATAACTCGTTGAAAGTAGAACTTGGGCGCATCGCCGCATCAACCTTTTTGGGGTCGGGGCGATAATAGCCGCCGATATCTTTGGATTGTCCTTTGGAAGCATTCATTTCATTAAAAACGGTGTCCAGTTTTTCTTCCAATGTTTTTGCAATTGGAGTGAAACGATTTTTGAGTTCTGCGTCCTTATTTTGCGCGGCCAGTTCTTGCGCCCAATAAAGCGTTTCAAAAACGTGAGTGCCCGCATTGTCCAGTTCACCCAGATCGCGACCGGGAGACTTTTTATTTTCCATCAGTTTTCCAGTCGCACTGTCCAGAGTTTCTGCCAGTACCAGAGCCTTTGGATTGTTGGTTGTTCGACCCAGGTGTGCGAGAGATTCTGAAAGTGCTAGAAACTCTCCCAAAGATTCCCATCGCAAATGTCCTTCCTTTACAAACTGCTGGACATGCTTGGGTGCGGAGCCGCCCGCTCCCGTTTCAAACAATCCTCCACCATTAATAAGAGGAACGATGGAGAGCATTTTGGCACTGGTTCCTAGTTCAAGAATCGGGAACAGGTCGGTCAGGTAATCCCGCAAAACGTTGCCGGTAGCAGATATGGTGTCCTGGCCTGCTTTGGCGCGTTTGAGAGAATGATTCATCGCATCCACAGGGGACATGATTTGAATATCCAGACCGGCAGTGTCGTGGTCTTTCAAATAAAGATTAACCTTCTCAATCAATTGCGCATCGTGCGCCCGATTTTTATCCAGCCAGAAAACAACTGGAGTCTCAGAAAGTCTCGCTCTGGAAACAGCCAGCTTGACCCAATCTTTGATGGCAATGTCTTTGACTTGGCAAGCCCGGAAGATATCCCCGGATTCCACATTGTGTTCCATCAACGTATTGCCCGAGGCATCCACCACACGAATCGAACCTTTGGCAGTGGCTTCAAACGTTTTGTCATGCGAGCCGTACTCCTCTGCCTTCTCTGCCATCAGACCGACGTTGGGAACGGTTCCCATGGTGGTGGGATCAAATTCGCCGTTATCTCTGCAGAAATCTATAGCCGATTGATAAATCCCGGCGTAACTGCTGTCGGGAATCAAGGCCAGCGTGTCATGTTCCTTGCCATCTGGACCCCACATCTTCCCAGAGTTTCGAATCGCCGCGGCCATAGAAGCGTCAATGATGATATCGCTGGGAACGTGTAAATTGGTGATTCCCTTGTCCGAGTCTACCATCGCCATATCAGGGCCATTTGCAATGCAGGTTTTGATGTCCGCTTCGATTTCTGCCTGTTTATCCGCTGGCAAATCCTTGATCTTGGCATATACATCGCCGAGTCCATTGCCGGGATTGACGCCCAATTCGTTGAACAGTTTTTCATGCTTTTTAAACACGTCTTCAAAGAATACCGTGACGCCGTGACCAAATATGATGGGATCGGAAACTTTCATCATGGTGGCTTTCATGTGCAATGAAAACAAAACGCCGTCTTTTTTTGCGACTGCAATTTGCTCCTTGATGAAGTCACGTAAAGCCGAACAACTCATTTTTGTGGAATCCACAACATCGCCCGCTTCAAACATGATTTTATTTTTTAAAACGGTGATAGCCCCGTCGGTGCCGACAAATTCGATCCTTCCAGCACCGGCTGTTTTGTCAGTGATCGTTACAGATTTTTCATTGGAGCAAAAATCGCCACTTTTCATCGTGGCAACATTGGTTTTAGAGTCCTTGGACCACTTGCCCATTTTATGGGGATTGCTTTTGGCGTAATTTTTAACAGAAACCGACGCCCTGCGGTCTGAGTTCCCTTGTCGCAATACCGGGTTGACGGCACTGCCTTTGGTTTTATCGTATCTATTTTTAATGTCTTTCTCTTCATCATTTTTAGGATCTTCAGGGTAGTCAGGAAGGTTGTAGCCCTGGGCTTGCAATTCTGCAATTGCCGCTTTTATTTGAGGGACAGAAGCGCTGATATTTGGAAGCTTGATGATATTCGCATCGGGCTTGAGCACCATCTCACCTAACAATGAAAGATCGTCGTCTTGTCGCTGTTCCGGTTTGAGTCTTTCTGGAAATTGAGAAATAATTCTTCCTGCCAGTGAAATGTCCTTCTCGCCGACATGGATTCCCCCGGCTTTCGCAAAAGACTGGATGATTGGTAGAAAAGAACCGCTTGCAAGTTGAGGTGCTTCATCGACTTTTGTGTAAATTATATCCAACTGTTTAGACATCATTTTATCCTTCATAAAAAGAAATTTTTTAATTTTCCAGAAGTGCCTGGAGTTTGTTTCACAAAATTCAAGACTGTTAAAATTCTGTATTTTTTTAATTTCGGTAAAGCGGAGAGCTCTGACAATTGAGTTTGCTAATTAGAAGCGCGAGGCCTTCACCAAAAATCGAAGCACTCCGTTGCCACCCGCAGGGCTGTATCGCTTCAAGATGAAAGTATTTCCCTTTGTGGTAAAAAATCAAAACGCTCACATCCATCTATAAAAAAAGGAGGGGCTGGGGTGCATGGAGAAGGGAGTAGGAGTAGCACCCCAGCCGCATGAGAATTTGGTAAATATTCTCGACCTGTTGATTTTATATTTTCAAATACATGATCTAATGCTAGTCTAAAAATAAAATTATTAATATTCGATAATATATAGAAAATACTTCGATTTTTTCAATAGATAAGGTGTGCGTATGATTTGGCTGAATTATCATCATCTCTATCATTTTTGGGTCACCGCGAAAGAAGGCAGTATCAAGAATGCCTCAAAGAAGCTGAGGATCGGGCAACCGACGATCAGCACTCAGATCAAAAGTCTCGAAGAATCTTTGAATCAGGATTTGTTTAAAAGGCAAAGCCGCAGGCTCATGCTCACAGAGGCGGGCGAGCTGGTGCTGGACTATGCCAACCAGATTTTTACTCTGGGCAATGAGTTGATGGAGGTCATGAAGGATGGAACTTTTACGAGGCGGACGCACTTGCAACTGGGTGCGCTTGACAGCGTTCCCAAGAGTCTTGTGCAGGCACTCATCCATTCGGCTCAAGAGACCAGTCCCTGTACAATCACAGTCCTGGAGGGTGAGGGAGATTATCTGTTTCGAGAGTTGCAGGCGCATCGAATTGATTTGGTTCTTTCAAACTTTCCACCCGCGATCAGCAACGAAAATCTTTATTTTTCGCGTCTGTTGGTCAAAAATCCCATTTCAATTTTTGCCACAAAAAAATATAAACCATTAAGGAAAAAGTTCCCCAAGTCATTGCAAGTCCAGCCGTTTATCATGCCTTCGTTTCATAGCAAGCTGAGACATGATTTGAATCACTTTTTTAGAATCAATAATATTGCGGTCGATGTTGTTGTTGAAACTCAGGACACAAGTATCCAGAAACTGCTTGGAGCTGAGGGCATGGGTTTGATCCCCTTGCCGGAATTTGCCGGTAAAGAACTTGTAAAGGAAGGAAAGCTCATTAAAATCGGTCCTCTGGAAGGTGTGACAGAGGATTTTTGGTTGGTCTCCAGCCCTAGAAAAATTCCCAATCCTATTGCTTTTGCTTTGATGAAATCATTTCTATGGAAAACTTGAAGCCTGCCTTTGAAATATGGGATTGTGCTGCAAGCTGTATTTTTTCAAATCAATCGTTTGAAAAAGTATATCTAAAAATACCTTTGTGTATTATGCCGTTGTCAGTAAGTGCTGAGGTCTTTGGGAATGCCTGAAAAATGAATCCCTCGCAAGCAAGGCTTGAGGCAAACGGCAGAAGGAGGTCGTAAATCATTATAAAATCAGCGACTTTCTTTTTTTGTATTTGAGGGGAATATGGTTGACGATCCTGTATTTTATGGTAGTATTTCAGGGGTAATAGCTCTAGGCTTACGGTATTTTGGAATCCAGAAAATAATGGTTGCTTGCTTGTGTCGATAAAGGAATATTTTGCTGAAGGCAAAAGGGTTGTTGACCAGGCGATTGATGAATTATTGCCAGGGGAAAAAGAGTTTCCTGAGAGCATTCACCGCTCGATGCGCTACAGTGCCCTTGCTGGCGGGAAGCGCTTGCGACCAATCCTTTTGATGGCGGCGGCTGAGGCCGTTGGAGGAGATCGGCAGAAAGTCCTACCTTTTGCGGTTGCCGCCGAGTTGATTCACGCTTATACGCTTATTCACGACGATCTTCCAGCTCTGGACGACGACGATTTGCGCAGAGGGAAACCGACGAATCACAAAGTGTTTGGTGAGGCCATTGCCATCTTGGCTGGCGACGCATTGTTGACTAAGGCATTTCACCTGATGACTCATTCTGGATTGATGCATTCTGTTCCTGCAGATGTGGTTTTGAAAGCCGCGAACGAAATGGCTCATGCTGTTGGTTCGGCTGGCACCATCGGAGGGCAGGTTGTTGATATTGAGTCTGAGGGGAAAACGATTGATCCTGAAACGTTGGAATATATCCACGTTTATAAAACGGGTTTTTTGATACGAATTTGTGTTAGAACAGGTGCGATGCTTGGCGGGGCGAAACCCGAATCTCTGGCGGCATTGTCGCGATATGGGGCGCATATCGGGCTGGCTTTTCAAATTGTAGATGATATTTTGGATATTGTTGCTGACGAAAAAGAGTTGGGAAAAGACGTTGGTAGCGATCTTGAAAGAGGCAAGGCAACTTATCCAGCCTTGTATGGTTTGGAAGAGTCGCGAAAAAAAGCCCAGCTGTTGGTTGAAGAAAGTATTTCCTGTCTGGAAAGTTTTGATGAACGAGCCGATCCCTTGAGGGATATTGCTCAATTTTTTGTACAAAGAACTTATTGATTGGGTACCCCGTGAATAAGCTTTTCGATAATATAGATAGTCCCGAAGACCTCAAAAAGGTCAAACGTGAAGAACTTCCCATAGTAGCTCAGGAAATTCGGGCGATGTTGCTCGACACCATTTCCCAGACCGGGGGACATCTCTCCTCTAATCTTGGTGTGGTGGAGTTGACCCTGGCTCTGCATTATGTGTTCAGCAGTCCGGTGGATAAAATCATCTGGGATGTGGGGCATCAGTCCTATGTGCACAAGTTATTGACCGGCCGCAAGAGTCGATTTCATACCTTGCGCCAGTACAAAGGTTTGTGCGGCTTCACGCATCGCGATGAAAGTGAGCACGATCACTGGAATTGTGGTCATGGTGGTACGTCCATCACGGCGGCGAGCGCATTTGCTCAGGCGCGTGATCTGAATAAACAGGATAATTCCGTCATTGCTGTCATTGGAGATGGTTCCATGACATCTGGAATGGCCTTTGAAGGTCTGAACTACACAGGCCATGCGAAAAATGACATGATCGTTATCCTCAATGATAACGAAATGTCTATTTCGGAAAATGTCGGCGGCATGTCCGCGCATTTGAGCCAGATCATGACCGGTCAAGTGATGACAAAAATCAAGCGGGAAATCGATGATCTCCTGCTCGCCATTCCAGGGATTGGAAAAGATATCTCCCGCTATGCTCACCGTTTGGACGAGGCTATAAAAGGAGTGTTCATTCCCGGTCGCCTGTTCGAAGATCTGGGTTTCCGCTATGTCGGCCCTGTAGACGGGCACAATACCGATAGCTTGATCGACTGTTTCAACAGCATCAAGAGTTTGAAAGGCCCCACTCTCGTTCATGTTATTACTCGCAAGGGTAAAGGCTACAACGTGGCCGAAGAGAAATCCGATGTCTGGCATGGTGCAAAGCCTTTCAATATTGAAACGGGAAAATTTCTCGCAACAAAAAAAGCTCCGCCCACTTACACCTCTGTTTTCGCCAACGCTCTGATAGAGCTTGCAAAGGCAGACGAAAAAGTGATTGGCATAACGGCGGCGATGCCCGATGGTACAGGGATCAGCGAGTTTGGAAAGGTTTTTCCAGGGCGTACTTTTGATGTGGGTATGGCAGAACAGCAGGCCGTGTCTTTTGCGGGTGCTTTGTCGATCGAAGGATTGCGACCCGTTGCCGCTATCTACTCAACCTTTTTGCAACGTGCTTACGATCAGGTGGTTCACGATATTTGTCTGATGAATCTGTCGGTGACCTTTGCGCTCGATCGTGCTGGCATCGTGGGTGAAGATGGCGCAACACATCAGGGACTTTATGACATTGCCTATCTGAGAACCCTGCCCAACATGGTCATCATGGGGCCAAAGGACGAAAACGAATTGCGGCATATGTTGCATACGGCTGTTTATCATCAAGGTCCCGTCGCCTTGCGTTATCCCCGGGGTTCGGGGCTGGGCGTGAAAATGGATAAAGAAATGAAAGCCCTTGAAATAGGCAAGGGTGAGGTTCTGCGTGAAGGAACGGATCTCGCCATCTTTGCTTTTGGGCACATGGTTGAGCCTGCTATGAAAACAGCTGACCTGTTGGCTAAAAAGAATATTTCTGCCGCTGTCATCAACGCGCGTTTTGCGAAACCTGTGGACAAGGAACTTATTTTTAAATTTGCTGTTTCAACCGGACGAATCGCTACGATTGAAGAGCATTCGGTCATGGGTGGATTTGGCAGTGCCGTTCTGGAAGCCTTGCATGAAACCGATGCGGGTGGCAAAACCGAGGTCAAATGTATTGGCGTAAAAGATGCTGTCATTGAACATGGTGCGCCGTCGATCATTCGTAAAAATCTGAAACTGGATCCAGAAAGCATGTGCAACACCCTCGTTGAGTTTGTTGGCGTGTTGGAACCGAAGCAAAAATTGCAAGAAAAGAAAACCAAATTCAGTAACGAGAGCAGGAGTGTTGGCGACAATGGTTCCAAAGGATTCCAGCCTGCATCAAAAGCCGCAAACTGATACAGTCAGACCCCGATGAGCAGAACTTCTACAATTCAGAGAACCACAAAAGAAACTGAAATTCAGGTTCATCTGGATCTTGATGGTTCTGGAAAGCATACGATCGATACAGGCATTCCCTTTTTTGATCACATGCTTGCACAAATCGCACGCCATGGCTATTTCGATATGGAAGTCAAGGCTGTGGGAGATTTGCAAATAGATTTCCACCACACGGTAGAAGATGTCGGAATCGTTCTGGGTCAGGCTTTTGCTGAAGCTCTGGGCGATAAAAAAGGCATCCGACGGTTTGCAGACACACAGGTTCCGCTCAACGAAGCACTGGCGCAATGCGTTGTGGATATCAGTGGTCGCAGTTTCTTTGTGTTCAATCTGGACTTGCCGAAAACAAAAATCGGGGATTTTGATGTTGAATTGGCGGCCGAATTTTTTCAGGCCTTTTCAGCCAATGGCGATATCACCCTGCATTTCAATTCCCCCTACTGGTCCAATCTTCATCATATCGTGGAAGCTCTCTTCAAAGCCTTTGGCAGAGCTCTCGATACCGCCGCTTCTCCCGATCCTAGATCCAATGAGGTTCCCTCAACCAAGGGAAAGCTATAAGTGATCGCTGTCATTGATTATGGCATGGGCAATTTGCGGTCCGTTCAAAAGGCATTTGAGACGGTAGGAGCGCAAGTGGTTGTCACCAGCGATCCGAAGACGATTCTTGGTGCAAGCTCAGCGGTGTTGCCGGGAGTCGGTGCTTTTAAGGATTGCATGGACAATCTTCGGGAATACGGTTTGTTGGAGGTCGTTCCTCAATTTATAAAAACCGGGAAACCTTTTCTGGGAATCTGCCTGGGTTTGCAATTGCTTTTCAGCGAAAGTGAAGAATTTGGCAATGTTCCCGGTCTGGGAATCATTCCGGGGAAAACCCTCAGATTCAATTTTAATGACCGCGCCGGTGAAAAATTAAAAATCCCGCACATGGGATGGAATTCGGTGAATTTAAAAAACGAAAGTCCATTGTTCAAGGGCATTCCCGATGCGTCCTGGTTTTACTTTGTGCATTCTTATTACGTCGCACCCGAAGATGCCCGCACTGTTTGCGCAACGACGGATTATGGCTCTGAATTTGTTTGCGGAATCCACCGCGATAATGTGCATGCTTTTCAATTTCATCCTGAAAAGAGTCAGGCACTGGGTTTGAAGCTTCTCAAAAATTTTTCTCTCCTCCAATAGTTGTTTTGCATGGCCTTTATTCCAGAAGGCTGTCATGCATCTGCCGTCGATAAAGCACGGTCGGAAATTCCTATCTCCATAGCATACGACAAGTGAACCTTTCAAATTTTGGGACAGCCCAGTGGCGTGTAGGGGTTTTGATGGCCTGTACCACCGCTCTGCTTTGGGGGATTTTGCCCATTCTGCTCAAATTTGGACTGAAAGAATTTTCTATCGAAACCGTTGCCTGGTCCCGATTTGCATTTGCCTTTATTGTATTGGGTGTCTGGTTGCATATGCGGGGAAAGGTAGAAGTCGAACGCAAACTGCCTTGGCTGGGAGTTTTGGGCGGAGCGTTTTTGGCGACCAATTATTATTTTATGACGGCGGGAATTCACTTGAGTGGGCCTTCCAATGCCGCCGTCTTGATTCAACTGGCTCCCTTGTTGCTGGTTCTGGTAGGGGTATTTGCTTTTGGGGAAGGATTGACAAAACGTCAATTGCTGGGAATCGCGATCGCGGCGTTGGGTTTTCTGTTGTTCTACAAGGACAATTTACAGAGTTCTTCGGATGCGAATAATTACAGTTGGGCCGGGATCAACGTGGTTCTGGCGGCGGTGGCCTGGGTAGCCTTTATGATTTGTCAGAAAATTTTGATTCCGCATCATGCCCCGCAAGTACTGAATTTTATCGCTTATGGTGTTGCCGGTCTGGTATTGCTTCCTTTTGTGGAATGGGCAGGATTCAGTCAATTGAGCCTGGGAGGGTTTGCACTATTGATTTTACTGGGGCTCAATACCGTATTTGCGTATGGAGCTTTGGCGGAGGCGGTGCAGAGGATCCCTCTCACCTTGATCAGTGTCATCACGGCACTCAATCCATTGATCACGTTGATGGGAATGAAATTGCTGTCCACCTATTTCCCTGGCAATCTGGAACCGGGAGAACCGTCTGCGATGGGCTATTGGGGAGCTTTTCTTGCCGTTACAGGTGTTGTCACGGTGGTCACTCAAAAAGCGACTCGTAAGGAGAGTTAAAGTTTTTTGCAAACACACAACCTTTCTGCATTGCTGGTGTGTTTGAGCAGGAAACGAGGGGTCAGGAAGCCTGCAAGCTGGCTTGTTTCTGGCTTTCGACAAAAGTTTTCAATAACCCGACGTTTTGAGTGTGTCCCGACTTGTAGGCATGGATGTGGCCGCGAATGGGTTTGCCGAGCAAATAAAAATCGCCGATGATGTCGAGGATTTTGTGCCGGACAAACTCGTCGGGATAGCGTAGTTCTGTGTTCAAAACTTTTTTATCACCCAGCAAGATAAAATTATCCAGCTTGCCGCCACTGGCGAAACCCATCTTGGTGAGTTGAGCGACGTCTTCCATGAATCCGAAAGTACGTGCAGGGGCAATTTCTTTTTTAAAGTTATCGTGTCCGCTGAAAACAAAACTGTAATCCTGGATGCCAATGGGTTCGGGGTAATCCATGTGATAGCTGACAATAAAGCCATCGGCAGGTTCGATAGAAATAAAGGGTCCGCCGTTTTCTTTGGAGCCAAAGCTATAAGTTTTGTCGATGACGATTTCTTCGTTGAGTGCGTCTTGCTCCTCAAATTCTCCATCTTCAATCAATGAACAAAAATCCTTGGCTGACCCGTCCATCACCGGGGCTTCGTCACCGATTTTTATCAGGAGATTGCTGATTCTGTACATGTGCAGACTGGCCATAATGTGTTCGATGGTGGCGACGGAAAAACGGCCTTTTCTCAAACAAGTGGAATAGTCGGTTGACTGCACATTTTGAAGATGCGCGGGAATGGTTTGACCGCTTGAAATATCTCCAAAAATGATCCCGCTGTTGGGCGGCAAGGGTTGTAAAATGAGGCCGGTCTTGATGCCGGAATGCAACCCGCTACCGCAAAGCACCATACTGCGTTTTAAAGTGCGTTGCAGTAATTGACCGGTTGGTTGTTTCTGCGATGGAACGGGCAGGCGAATGCCGTGTTCGCGGAGTTTTTCGGCAAATTTCTTCTTGCCAGCCTTCAGCGATTTGCGTGTTTTTTCCGAATCCCAGCCATTGTTCCTCAACTGATGAATGATGAATTGTTTTTCCCATTCGGGTTCGTTGCTACTTTGCTCGTTGGAATCTTTGAATATTTTGGCATCCCATACCCGTGTCGATTGTCTTATTTCGGGCGGGAGATCTCTCAATACGATCGTTTCACGAGAGGTAGAGGCAATGATTATTTTATCCAGAATAGAGCGCAATTCTTTAACATTCCCCGGCCAATCGTAATTGCAGAGGGTAGAATATACTTTTTCGTCGATTTTGGGAACGTGAACTCCCATTTTCTGCGCGTAAGCCGCCAGAAATTCCTTCACCATAGAGGGGATGTTCATTGCGTAATCTCTTAGAGGAGGAACGCAAACGGAGGATTCTTTGAAACGCTCAAGAAGTGTTTTGTTGAAACTGCCCTCGTTGGCAAGCTCTTCCAAATTTTTGGAAGAAGCCGCATAAATCCGTGCGGCTATGGTCGTGGTATCTGCCGAGGCCAGTCTCTTTTGAATACCTGCTGACAACGCATCGATATTAGAAAGGAAAACGACTTTATTTTCGGAATTTACTGTCGTATCCAAAGTCTTGTCCGCGGTTACATTCTCATTCGATGAGCCAAATAAAATGGATTCGATGTTCTCCGATTTTCGAATTTTACAATTCAACTTGATAAACGGAAGACGGTTTTCCTGACTTTGCTGATGAATGATTTGCGCGATGAATTCTTTTCCCGTTCCCGGTTCGCCAAGGACGAGCACAGGTGCAGATTGCTCGGAAAGTTGTTTTGCTCGCTCCCGGATTTCTACCATGGCATCAAAACCCAGCGGCAAACTGGTGTTGCCAAAAAGATCACCGGCGACAGTGGCTTGTTTTTTTTGATGAAGGGCCGCTTTCACCGATTGAGTGATGTGTTCCAGTGAAAAGGGTTTTTCAATGAAATCAAAGGCCCCCAGCTTGGTAGCCTGCACTGCGGTGTCGATGGTGCCGTGCCCGGAAATGATCAAGACTTCGATTTCGGGATGAAATGTTTTGACCGATTTCAGAACTTCGATGCCATCCATGCCGGGTAGCCAGATATCCAGGATCAAAAGATCAGGCGGGTCCGATTGGATTTTTTCGAGCGCGTCGAGTCCGTCGCCTGTTGAGTCTACTTCGTAGCCCTCATCGGATAGAATATTTTTAAGGGACGCGGCGATATTGGTTTCGTCTTCAACGATCAGGATGCGTTCTTTTTGCATGGCAATATCCAAGTATTATTGATCCCCTTATTATAACAGGGGTTGAGCTTTATAAAAGTCCATGTAGAAGATTTTTTGCCCAAGTTTCAAAAAGTTCTTCTCATATTTGGTTTTAGGCAAATCGTTTCTTTCCGGCATAAAAGCACCCTCGGGTGCCGAATTGACCAAAGCAGGCTCTGCCGACAGGTACTCAAGCATTTCAACTGCATAGGGTTCGCAGTCGGTGGCAAGACGTAATCTGCCGTCCGCACACAATTTGCCCGACAGCATTTGGATAAATTCAGGTTTGATCAGTCGTCTTTTAGCGTGTCGTTTCTTTGGCCAGGGATCTGGAAAGTTGATATAAATTTCTGCAAGTTCTCCCTCACCAAAAATTCTGGGGATTCTTTCTCGTGCATCTCCGTAAGCAACTCGGGCATTCATCAGTTTCAAATTGCCCAGGCGCGTTACCGTTTTACGGATGCCCTTGTGGTAGAAGTCGAGTCCGATAAAATTAGTTTTCGCTTGAGATGCCGCCATTTCGATAAGAAAATTTCCACCACCAAAGCCAATTTCCAATTTGATGGGATAGTCTGACTTGAAAACATCGGGCCAGTCGGGGCGTTCTTCGACGTCAAAAAACAGGGGGCTGTTTTTTGCGATTTCTTCAAAAGAAATCAGATTTTTGAATGACATTATTCAGGAATTCCTACTCATTGTAATGATTTACCTTTGACAGGAAAAGTCGTTTATGTAAATTTTAGATGGTTCACAGTTGGGAAAGTTTTCAAATCAACGGCCCCAATTTATCGCAGACAAATCATTCGTCGGAAGCGGCTAAGTCATGAATGGTGACGATTTTTAGAATTTCATACTCTCTTTTGCCGTTCGGGAGTGTCATAACAATTTCATCGCCTTCCTGCTTGTTGATGAGCGACCGACCCACAGGTGAGGCACCTGAGATTTTCCCCTCATCAGGATTGACTTCTTCCGGGAAGACGAGATGGTAAGTCTTCTTTTCACCCGTATCGAGGTCTTCAAGGTGTAAGGTGCTTCCAAGGCCCGATCGATCTTTTGGAATCCGTTTCAAGTCGATGGACAATACATCGCTGATGCGCTTTTGTAATTGCGAAACTCTGGACTCAAGAAAGGATTGTCGTTCCTTGGCGGCCTTGAATTCTGCATTTTCACTGAGATCGCCATGATCCATGGCAATTTTTAAAGCTTTTGGGATATCGACATTCAATTCTTTTCTTGCATCCTCAAGATCTTTCTCAAGCTTTTCAAGAACTGGAAGTTTTTTCATATTAAATAGACTCCGGTTTTCACGCGATCCAAACGGGATTAAAATCAATAGCACGGAAACAGTGCTAAAAATTTGATTGTTCAGTCAGCTGGTAAACAGCATGACCTTATGACAAAAGTAACAACAACTGGCAGATTGCTGAAAAAGTTGAACGCGGATTTATAAAAATTTAATCCGACGCAGGGGGAGTTTTCATCATTGCAATTCGCACACGTGCGACGCGCCGAGGCAATCGTTGGCATGAAAACTTAGAAAGCCGGGAAAATTGCTACGCTACGTACCAAATGACAGAAAAATAGTTTTTCAGCACCCTGTCAGTGCATGTTCTTAGCGATAATGCCCTAATTATTGAGAACGTCAACCCGTTTTTTATGGGCGGTTTAATAAAATGCAATAGTATGAATGAATTGCTTATGTATATTTCAGTTCGCAGGGAAAGTGTAAAAATCCCTTATAATTCTATGATTTATTTAAGCTAGAGGTCAATAGGAAATCATGCTTCGAGGATGGAAAAGAGCCTTGATACAGTGGAGATGCAAAATTTAATGAAAAGTTAGTGCGGTATAAATTGACAGCATGATGCGATTGTGATAGTTTCCCATCTTTCGCTTTGATGCTCATGCATTTGCATCCCGTGCGGGAAGGTAGCTCAGTCGGTAGAGCAGAGGACTGAAAATCCTCGTGTCGGGGGTTCGATTCCCTCCCTTCCCACTTTTTCCCCATCACAGAGCTTGTTCGTCACACAGCTTCAAGACACCTCTGTTCCCATCGTCGCCCTATCGCTACAACAACCCATCGAGTTTCCTCTTTTTTCTGCCAGAATGAAATCAAAGTGGTCTTGAAACTGAAGGGCATCCTCAGGAATGAGCCATAAAAATCAGGTTGCCTCCAGAACGGTTTTAAGAAAACTTCGCGTGCGTTCTTTTTGGGGATGATTGAATATTTTCTCGGGTGATCCCTGTTCGACAATCTTGCCCTGTTCCATAAAAATAATCCGATCCGCAAATTCCTGTGCAAAATGCATTTGATGCGTCACCATCAGCATGGTTCGGTCTGTTTTGCGTGCCAGATTTTTTAATACCAGTAAAACTTCTGCGGCCAGTTCGGGGTCCAGAGCGGAAGTGATTTCATCGAACAGCATGATTTTGGGTTGCATGGCTAGAGCGCGGGCAATGGCGACGCGTTGTTTCTGGCCACCGGATAACTGAGCGGGATAAGCGTTGATTTTGTCTTGCAAGCCGACCAGATCCAAAAACTCCACAGCCTGTTGCTCGGCTTCTTCTCTTGAAAGTTTCAGGACATGGATGGGGGCTTCGGTGATGTTACGTAAAACGGACATGTGCGGAAACAGGTTGAAACTTTGAAACACCATGCCAACTTTGGCGCGGATTCTGGAAACCTGTTGTTTCGATACCGATGAGCCTGTGGAGTCCTCATGAATGTCATAGAGCGATTCTCCGTCAATGACTACCCGGCCGGAATCGATCGATTCCAAAGTCATGAGGATTCTCAGGATGGTTGATTTTCCCGATCCGCTGGGCCCAATCAGGGCGACTTTTTCGGAGCTTTCAATGTCGATATCCAAATTTTGCAGGACCGTCAATGCGCCATAACGTTTGCAGACTTTTTGCATTTGAATGATTCGATTGGATTGAGTTTCAATAGCCATAGCGTTTCTCCATAAATCGGATCATTCTTGCTGAAATCAAACTGAGGATTAAAAATAATATCCCGACCAGAGTCAGCGGCTCTGTGTACCGGAATGTTTCTGCGCCGATGATTTTTGCGGTTTGCAAGAGTTCCAGAACGGTGATGGCCGATAGCATGGGTGTGTCCTTAAACATGGCGATGAGATAATTGCCCAAAGCGGGTATGATGGGCGGCAGGGCCTGCGGGAGAATGATCGCCTTAAAGGTGTGTCCCTTGCTAAAATTAAGTGCCTCAGCGGCTTCCCATTGCGCCTTGGGAACACTTTCTATTCCCGCCCTGTAAACTTCTGCCAGGTACGCACTGTAGTGGATTCCAAGGGCCAGAACCCCGGTTTGAAACGGGGTCAATCGCAAACCCGCATCGGGTAAAACATAGAATAAAAAATAGACCTGTACCAACAGCGGCGTGCTACGAAAAAATTCCACTATCGTGGTTGCCATCCAATACATCACCGGCTGTTTGGATTTTTTCAACACCGCCCACAACAACCCGAGTAGCATCGCCAACGCCATGCCCATAACCGTGGCGGTGACAGTGATGATGAGAGCGTCCAGTAATTTGGGTAGCAGGCTGAGGGCAAATGCCCAGTCAAAAATATTTTCGTTCACGGTCAACCTTTCGCGTAAGAAACATAGCGTTCCAATTTCCGAACTGCTCCGGAAATGCATAGGGACAGGAGAAAATAAATGAGCAAGGTGATTGTAAAAATTTCTGTCGATTTCAAAGTCGATGCCCGAAGGATTTGCCCTTTGAAAGTCAATTCCGATAAGGTGATCATGGAAACCAGTGCGGTGCTTTTTAAGAGTTCGATCATTAAATTACCGGCGGGTGGAAGCATGGCCACAAAGGCCTGCGGCAAAATAATTCTTGTCATCGTTTGTTGTCTGGAAAAACTCAGAGCCTGCGCGGCTTCATATTGCTCTCTGGGGACCGCCTGCACCGCTCCGCGCACGACCTCTGCGCCATAAGCCCCGATGTTTAAGCCCAGAACGAGGACGCCGGCACTGAAGGCATCCAATTTCCATCCGAAATGAGGGAGTACGTAATAAAACCAGAACAGTTGAACCAGGGCGGAGGTCCCGCGAAAGATTTCAATGTAACAAGCGGAAGGGAGATAGAGGGAGGGATGACTCGAAAGCCGGGCCAGACCGAAGATCAATGCCATCGGACAGGCGATGAGGGCGGCTCCAACGGTTAATAACACCGTTGTTTTTACCCCGCTCAATAAAATGGGAAGCCAGCTGAAAATTTCAGTCAAACTCAATCTCTCAAATTATTTTCAATTTAATTTTGGATCGAACTTTTGGTTGGCCGCGCAAAGCTCCCCTGTGGTGACGTCTCCCGGCAAATCGTTTTGAGTGAATCCAAAAGGTTTCACCAATTCCAGATGCGTTGGCGTACCCAAAAATTCTGCCAGACCTTTGTTCAATGCATCTCGCAACTCACGATCTTCTTTTCTTAGGGCAAAGGCACCATACCCCATCACTTTTTTCCCATGGATGACGGGATCTTTGAAGGGTTTGGCACGTTCAATGTCTGAATCGTTTGCTCTGTGGATTAAATTTTGAATCGTCAAACGGGTGGCCGCAAAGGCGTCGATACGACCCGTTTGCACACCGGCCAAAGCCCCGAGTGGATCAGGAAATATGCGCAATCGGTTCTCGGGAATCCCCAGAGCTCTGGCATAACGGAGTTCTATGGTTCCCGCGACGATGCCCAGTCTGGCAGTGTCCGTGCGAGCTATGTCTTCATAGCTGTGCAAATTTTTGGGATTCTTTTTTTTCACGATCAGTCCTTCGCCAATTCCATAAGTCGGATTTGAGAAGGCCACCTCGTTGCAACGTTGAGGGGTGATGTACATTCCTGCCGCAATGACGTCGAATCGTTTGGCTTTCAATCCGGGGATCAAAGCACCAAATTCCGTCAGCACGCCTTCGATTTTTTCGATTCCCATTTTGTGAAACAGGTGGCGGGCGATTTCCGGTGCTTCCCCGGTCAGACGGCCCTGTTTCGGGTCTTGATAGGCGTAGGGAGCCTCATTGGCATAACCGACCCGGATCACTCCCCGGGATTTGGCTTGCGCTAAAGTGCTTGGATTTGAATTTGAAGTATCTGTAGTTTGAGAGTCCTGACAGCCTAGCAGGGTCACCAGAAGCAAACTGAATAGAAACCTTGGGCGTCGTCCCATGTTGGAATGACTAGGAAGGCTTCAGGGCTGAAAACTCCCGGCTGGCGATGTACTCCGGGCGTGGCTTCAAAGCGCAGAAAGGTTCGACGAGGGTGTTCTCCATGCTGTTGTACACAAAAAATACATTGCTTCGGGGCCAAGGGGAGATATTCCCATTGGAACCGTGCATGAGATTGCAATCGAAGAAAATGACGGAACCCGCCTTACCTGTGAATGAAACCATGCCATTTTGATCGGTGATATTTTGCAGAACTTCTGGGCTGGGAACACCGTATTCCTGTTTTTTGAGAGAATGCTTGAAGTGTTCTTCGGGTGTTTCGCCTATGCAGGAGAAATACTGCCGGTGTGATCCTGGAATCAAAAGCAAGGGGCCGTTGAATTCATTATTATCGGTCAGTGTGATGGAACAGCTGATCGCTCGCATGCTGGGCATGCCGTCTTCCATGTGCCAGGTTTCAAAATCTGAATGCCAGTAAAATTCTTTGCCGTTAAACCCGGGTTTGTAATTGATTCGGGATTGATGGATGTAAACGGGACTGTTTAATAACTGAGTGACAATTTTTAATAGAAGTTTTTCGCGTGAAAGCTTGCGAAATATCTCATTGGTCCGATGAACATTGAAAATGGATCGGACTTCCCGGCTTGCGGGTTCCAGAAAGTACTCGGGATTGTCTTCGATGGCCGTGCTGTTTCTCAACCGCTCCAGTTCTTCCTCGAATCGAGCGACTTCTTCTCGAAAGAAGAAGGACTCGAAAATAAGGTAGCCGTTTTTTTCATAAAAATTGAGCTGGTCTTCATTCAAAAAATCCTCGGAACGGGAAGGACGCGGGCCGTACACGACGGGGTCTTTGCGTTCGATGATCTGCGTTGTTTCCATCCGGGACGGATAGGCATCTACCAGGGTTGTTGGCTGACTCATAAAATAAAATCCTATTGTGAAATTTCCGATGCGTCTTGCAAGGGATAAGCACCTTCTTCATCGTGAACTTCATTGCCAATCAGGGGAGGATTAAAAACACAAATCATTCGCAAACCCGTTTGCGTTCTGAGAATGTGTTTTTCATTGCCATCGAGGGCATACAGAGTTCCAGCGGCAATGGGATATTTTCTGCCATCGGTCAAATCCTCCAGCTCGCCTTCTCCCTCAATGCAGTAAACCGATTCGACGTGATTTTTGTACCACATACAGGTTTCTGTGCCGGGGTGGATGCGCGTGTCGTGAAATGAAAAGCCCATGCCGTCTTTTTTTAATAAAAGCCGCCGACTCGACCAGTTTTCAGCAGAGATTTCGTTTTCGGTTCCTGTAATGTCTTCCAATTTTTTGACAATCATATTTCACCTGATTTGTGGTTTCTTAAAATTTTCAGACCATTACCTGATCTTGAATCACCGACATGCATTCTTCCAGAATATCCAATCCTTTGATCAAATCATCATCGCTGATGGTCAGGGGCGGCAACAATTTGACCACATCGCTGTTGGCACCGGAGGTTTCTACCAGTAAGTTATTTTCAAAACAGGCTGCGGAAACTAATGAGCCGTTCCCTTCGGTTTTTAAAGCGATTCCATAGAGGAAGCCACGTCCTCTGATTTCGCTGATTTCATCTGGAAACGAATCTTTCAAATTTTCCAGACGCTCTTTAATGATTTTCTCTTTGCGAAAAATCTCTTCAGAAAATTTGGAATTTTTCCAATAGTTCAAGGCTTCCGTTGCTGTCACAAAAGCCATGTTGTTGCCACGAAACGTTCCGTTGTGTTCGCCCGGCTCCCATATATCCAGAGGGGGTTTGATGAGGCAGAGAGCCATCGGAAGTCCATAGCCGCTGATAGATTTGGAAAGGCAGATCATGTCTGGGGATAAATCCATATTATCAAAACTGAAAAAAGTGCCTGTGCGTCCACAACCGGCTTGAATGTCATCAACGATGAACAGCATTTTATATTTTTTGCAAAGCCCCTGAAGTTTTTCCAGCCATTCCTTGCTGGCAGAATTGATACCGCCTTCTGCCTGTATCGTTTCGACGATGACGGCCGCAGGAAGGTCGATTCCACTGCCACTGCTCTCCAGCATACGGTCCATATATTCGATCGTGTCAACCTCGTCGCCAAAATATCCGTCGTACGGCATGCACGTCGTATTGGTCAGAGGCAAGCCAGCCCCTTCACGTTTGAACGAATTGCCAGAAACAGACAAGGAACCCAGTGTCATGCCATGAAAGGCCTGAGTAAAAAACAGGATTTTTTCACGTCCGGTGACTTTCCTGGCAAGTTTGAGAGCACTTTCCACGGCGTTCGTTCCCGTCGGCCCGGGGAACTGAATCTTGTAGCTCATGTTGCGTGGTTTCAAGATGACATCGTTAAACTTTTTCAGAAAATCAGACTTTGCTTCTGTGTACATGTCCAGACTGTGAGCGATTCCATTTTGATCAATGTATTCCAAAAGGCGGGCTTTCATTGAGGCAGGGTTGTGGCCGTAATTCAATGCTCCGGCACCGGAGAAGAAATCAAGGTACGGATTTTCTTCTCGATCAAAAATGTAAGAACCCTTCCCCTTATTAAAAACGGTGGGGAAAGTTCGGCAATAAGAACGAACTTCGGATTCAAGCTCTTCAAAAATATTCATAACGATGGTTACCTTTGTAAGTTATGGTTGAAAGGGCCTATCTGAAACAAATGTTCTGCTTCATGGCCCGTTTCAGAAAATAGTTCTTTATCAAAAAAAATCTGTTCTTTTAACTCACTGTCTAGTTCTTTAGCAAGATTCCTGAATAAAGTTTGAGAGGCCACATTTGAACGTGTGATTGTGGTTTCAAGGAATCGTATTTCAGGCTGAAACTCCCGCATGAGAAGATGATTGACCATTTTTCTGGCAATGCCCTGCTGGCGGTGGTACTGAGACACCGCAATCTGCCAGATGAACAGAATTTCAGAACGCTCAGGATCTCTAAATGCGGTTAAAAAACCGATCGGTTCTTCCATCTCAACAGCGACCACACAGGTGTCACTAAATTTTTGGCACATCAAGAGGTAATGGTAGGCAGAGTTCACATCAAGACTGCCTGCAGTTTGGGCAAGTTGAAATATTTTAGAGCCGTCTTGAGATGTAGGTTTTCGCAAATGAATCAATTTGGAAAATAGACCTCGTAGAAATGAGAGGAATAAAATATTGTTAAAATTTTTGATAAGCTATAATATCACCATTACATAAAACAAAATAATTGATTTAACTTTATATTAGAATCATAAAAACTGATTCATAATATTAAACCTTACTAAAGCGGATAAGAGATGTACGATCTTCCTAATTATCGCCATCTTTATTATTTCTGGATGATTGCGCGCGAGGGGTCGATAAAAAAGGCAGGGGATAAATTGAATCTGACTCCGTCAGGATTGAGCGATCAGTTGAGACTGCTTGAAGATTATTTTGGGAAGCAGTTGTTTGAAAGAAAAACAAGAAAGCTTGTCTTGAATGAGTCAGGCAAGATGTTGTTTGAAAACTGCACTAAAATATTTCATCAAACTGAAGAAATAACGCTGGCGATCAAACAGAAAGTTCCCAGCAAGCTGTCTCGTATAAGAGTTGGGGTGTTGCCTTCATTGTCCTCTTCGCATATTCACGAATTTGTCATGCCCTTGTTTAAGGACAAAAATGTTTCGGTTGTGGTCGTAGAAGGGGCTTTGAATGATTTGGTGTATCAATTAGATAATTATGAGTTGGAAATTGTTCTTAGCGATCGTGATGTGGAAAAAAAATACAAGAAGCTCCGAAGTTTTCGACTGATGCCTCGAAAAATTGTTGCGGTCGCTACTGAAAAGTTTTCTCATCTTAAAAAGAATTTCCCTTTTTCTTTATCTGAGATACCCATTCTTCAGTTAACGCGGCATAGCCAGATTCGCGAAGAGATCGACCGCTACCTTTTCAAACATCAAGTCATTCCCCAGATCATAGGAGAAGTGGATGATGTGACTCTGCTCCGTCTGGCGGCTGAAAAAGGAATATGTGTGTCGGTACTGCCTTTAAATACGGTCAATGAAGCACTGTCACAAGGGAAGTTGATAAAGATTGGAGAACTGAAGGGCGTGAACTCGGACATGTGGGCGATTGCCCGAGTAGATTCAGCCCGGATGGAGATCATCAATAAAACCATTAAGAAGTTTATTTCGATCAAGTGATTTTATATAAAAGCATGATGAGTCTCTCGGCTGGAACTTTCAGTAAATGTATTTCAGCTTTTAATTCGTTTGACAGCAGTCAATGAAGTTTGAATGAACCTGTGAAAGACAGGGTATTGTGGATGGTTCGAATGAATCTATTCTGATTTAATTTTTTTTTTAGCATGACTTCGGGAGAAATATGTTTAACGCTCTTTATTCTCTTTGGTTTTTATTTGCCGGAATTGCCCTGATCATGTTGGGCAATGGACTGCAAGGGACATTGCTGGGTGTCCGTGCATCCCTTGAAGGTTTTTTGACGATTGAAACCGGCATGATCATGTCGGCCTATTATTTTGGTTTCCTATTCGGGTCCACTCTTACCACGCGAATTGTCAAGAAAGTAGGGCATATTCGTGCTTTTGCGGCACTGGCATCGATTGCTTCGGCAATGGTCTTGGTGCATGCGGTATTTCCATATCCTCTGGCCTGGGTTTTTATACGAATCGGATCGGGATTTTGTTTTGCGGGTATTGCGGTGGTCACCGAAAGCTGGCTCAATCATTACTCGACCAACAGCATACGGGGTCGAGTGTTTTCCATTTATATGGTGATTCAACTGGCGGGCCTGGGAGCCGGACAGTTTCTTTTGAATGTGAGTGATCCGGCTGGATACAAATTATTTATTTTGATTTCCGTACTGGTTTCTCTGGCGGTGGTTCCCATACTATTGACATCCACTGCGGCTCCGTTGATGTCCGGATTTTCCAAAGTCGGCATCAGAAAATTATACGAGATTTCCCCGTTGGGTCTGGTAGGAACTTTCGGGGTGGGAATAGCGCATGGTTCATTTTTGGGGATGGGGGCTGTGTACGCCAAAATGGCAGGATTTTCTTTAGAGCAGGTTGCCGGTTTCATGGCGACTCTCATATTTGGTGGAGTGGTTTTGCAGTTTCCCATAGGACGTTTGTCAGACTATCTGGATCGACGGACTGTTCTCACAGGTGTTACCTTTTTGGCGGCAATATCGGCTCTGGTCTGCAATGGGTTGAGCGGGGTATCTATCAATGTGTTTTTCGTTTTTTCATTTTTGTTTGGCGGATTGTCTTTATCCCTGTATTCCCTTTGCGTGTCACACACGAATGACTACCTGGAGCCAGAGCAGATGGTGATGGCCAGTAGCAGTTTGACTTTTGTCGTGGGTGTGGGTGCCTGCCTGGGCCCATTATCCGTATCAACCATGATGAGATGGTTTGGGCCCTCTGGTTTTTTTCTTTACCTGGCTTGTATTCATGGAGCCATCGGAGTGTTTGCGCTGTATCGAGTCTACATCAGGAAACCCGTTCCGATGGAGGATCAGAATCCCTATGTCCCTATAACGCCAAGAGTCAGCCACGTGGCGGCGGCAATCATTCCAGAATCTTTGCGAGTCGAGGTGGAAAAAATATAAGGACGATTTTAAGCCTGTAACGGGTTTGACGGCTTGTAAAATCGGGGTGGAAGCAGGGGGTGTCCCGGGTAATGGGGGCAACCCCGCCGCCCGGAATTGTAAAATTTGATGTTCAGCGGGAGCGGGAGATGCGTATGGGGGTGACCATGGGGTCGGTTGTGTGCAATTTAAAAATTTCCGATATTTTTTGCGCGGACAATGCCTGATCGCATGAAGCGACTGTTTGACCGCTTCGGGTGCAGAGGTTTTCCGCGAGTATCATTTTAGGTCTGAGTTCGCTGATGGAAATTTCTTCGGATATGATCAGAAATTCGGGGTCAGTCAACAGTTCTTCCAATGCCTGAATCACACTGGGATCAAATTTTTCGCCTTCGTGCAAGCGAACGAGTTTGAGAGCTTCTTCTTCACGCCACAAGCCACTGGAATCGTTTTGACTCATTCGGATTCGTTCTTCGTCCCATGCGTTGGCAACAGCGATCAGTCTGGATTCGACAGGTATCTCTTCCTTCTGCAATCCATCGGGGAAACCACTGCCGTCCCAATTTTCGCATTGATGCAGTAAAGCCGCGCCCAATCCTCTCAGGTGGACATGGGGCTGTACCATTTGATGACTGTGAAAGGGGAAACTGTTGAAAAGGGCACGATCCTCTGTATTATTTTTTTTGACACGATAACCTCTTAGATGTTCGGGCAGGTTGAGTTTCCCAAAATCATGATACAGGCCGGCTAAATAACAAAGACGACTGTTAGAGATTTTCATCTTCCGTGAAAGCTTTTCTGCCAGATTGGCGACGCTTTTACTGTGCCCGACAAATTCGGGATCCTTGAATTCCAGCAAACTGATGGGGAATTTCAATGCATTGAATAATTCGGTATTTAAAATCTTGTTTTGGAGTGCGAGTTGCAATTTCTCGCGTTCTTCTTCGGATTGGAGTTTTTGTTTTTCCTTCTGTTTTTTTCGGTGATTCAAGGCATCGCGTGTTTCATCCAGCAATTTGTCAAGGTCTACGGGTTTGACGACGTAACCATAGGCTCCGCCTTGCATACAATTTTCTGCAAGGTTGATGTCATTCAGAGCTGTCACCATAATCACTTCCGTTTCGGGGGAACGGGTCTGGATGACTTTCAGAGTCTCAACTCCATCCATGATGGGCATTTTTATGTCGAGAAGTATCAGGTGGGGATGGAACGAGCTGAGTTTGTCCAATGCTTCTTTCCCATCGGAAGCGGTTTCCACCAAACATTGTTCGGTTTCGAAGACCTCTTGCAAAAGTTCGGTAATGGCCTTCTCATCGTCTACTATGAGAATTTTGGCGTACAATAATGTATCGGTCATCGATTTGCCATTCTTGATTGAGGAAGGGTTTTCTACCAAATTATGTGTGACAACAGTGTCCCACAAAACTATAAAATATTGCAAAAATCTTTTATCGGAACAGTAAAATATTCCTAGAACTCAAATATTTATGCCAAAAAAAGTGGGATTGCTTCTATAATGATATTGGGTTCTTTTGATTTTAAATCAAGTGTCTAAACTTAAATTTAGACCAATAACTCCTTCTTCTTATGTCTTTTTTATATTCCAAAATACTGATAGTTGATGACGAAGTTGAAGTTTGTGAAGCTTTGAAAGAGTTTTTTCTTGATAATGAGTTCATTGTCGAAACAGCCAATGATGGTGAGAACGCACTGCAGAAGGTCGATAAGTTCGAGCCGCACTGTATTTTGCTGGATATCAAAATGCCTTACCTCAACGGGATAGATGCTTTGGGTATGATCAAGTTGAGGAATAAGGACGTTGAGGTAATCATGGTGACCGCAGTTGCGGATATCAAAATTGCGGAAAATTGTATGCGGAAAGGGGCGTTTGGATTTGTTCCCAAACCGGTTGATCTGGATTATTTGCTCAAGGAAGTAAAAAGTGCCCTGGAGCATAGAAAAAATGTTCTGGAAGAACAGAAAAAGGAAAAGAAGGTTCTCGATCATTTGAAGGACGAGAGTACTCGCTTCCAGAAACAGAATAAAGCTCTCAATCGGGATTTGTATCTCGCTCTTAAATTTCCCTTCAAGTTGCTTGCCTATAACAATCCCGATTTTTATTGTCATTGTGACAATGTCGCCTGGCTGGCTAAAGAGATTGCGGAACGTATGCAATTGCAATATGTCTGGAAAACTGCGTTGAGTGCGTATTATCACGATGTTGGAAAACTCAGCTTGCCGAACGATATGTGGGAAGGTTATTCAGACAAATGGAGTGCGGACAAGAAAAAACTTTTCAGGTATATCCCGATACTGAGTCAGGATATCGTTCAATCTCAAGCAGAGCTGGGTTCGCTGGGAACCATCATCAGGCATCAATGCGAAAATATGGATGGGTCGGGCTATCCCGACCGTCTTGTGGGCGATAAAATTCCTATGGAATCGCGCATCATTGCGGTTGCGAATATTTTTGATGAAATAATGGCCATGGGAGGCCGACGAAATATTCAGCAGGATATGCTTGAGGGCGGCAAGGTTCTGGATGTGATCAATAAGGATGTTGGTAAAAAATACGATGCCTCAGTAGTGGAAGTGCTTGCATCGATCATTAAATCGTCGCGATACCAATCCTCCCGAGAAGTGGAAGTCGCTTTAAAAGATATTATCCCTGAAATGGTTCTTTCTCGTGATGTGATCACTCAAGGTGGAAAACTGATTTTGCCTCATAATACGGTTTTGAGTACGACGACGATCAATAAAATTATCCTGTTAAACAAAATTGATCCGGTGGTTTCAGGGTTCTATGTTTTTTCCTAGATAAAGCATTTTTTGATTTGTAATCAAACAGTCTGAGAACGGTTGAGTCTTTTTTTTGGCTGTAAAACCTCCATGGAAATAGCGTCATGGGTTCTGAAAATAAACAGAGACTGTACCTTGTTAGCCTGATGGCCCTGGTTGCTTTAGGGGTCGGTGCCTTATCGATTTGTACAATCTATAAAATTTCCTACGAACAAAAACAGAACGACTTGCTTTATATCGTAAAAAGTAGCGCGCGTTTTCTGGAATCGGTGGCCCGTTTTGATCTTGAGCAAAGCACCGATTACCCGGAAGGCCCTATCAACGCCACCTTGTCGCAATTCAGAGAAGCCCATAAGCGTTTTGGAGACTTTGGTAAAACCGGAGAATATGTTTTAGCCCGGTTGGAAGGCGATCGCATTGTGTGTCTGTTAGAGCGTCGTCACAGTTCGGACACTTCCCATCTTCCCGGTACGACTTCCTTAAATTCTGCTGAATCTGAAGAACCCATGAAGCGGGCACTGGCGGGTCAGTCCGGGGTCATGGTGGCCCGGGATTATCGAGGCCATGAAGTCCTGGCCGCGTATGAGCCAGTAGCTGTACACAATCTGGGCCTTGTCGCTAAAATTGATGTGTCTGAAATCCGAGAGCCTTTCATTACATCCGCGCTTTCAGCGGGTGCAGGTGGTCTGGTCATCATCGTATTCGGAGTTTTGGCTTTTTTTCGACTGAGCGATCCCTTGATTGCATCGATTCGTGAGCTTCAGGAAAGATACGAGCTGGCTGTGCGCGGTTCCAAAGATGGTTTGTGGGATTGGTCTGATATGGGTAAAGATGAAGTATGGTGGTCGGATGACTTGTATGGCTTATTGGGTTATGAGGTCGATGAAATTGAAGCGGGGCTTTCAACGTTCAAAAAATTACTGCACCCGGAAGAGCTTCCTGTAGTGGCGGAACGGTTGAAAGGTCCTTTTGAAGATGGAGCGGTCTTCGAGATGGAATATCGTTTGAAAATAAAAAATGGAGACTATCGCTGGTTTCATGCTCGTGGGGTTGTTAAACAGGGAGATCAGGGAAAGCCTGACCGAATGTCTGGTTCTATCTCAGATATCCACGATCAGAAAATGGATCGGGCTGAAATTGAAAAACTTTCTCAAATCATAGAACAAAGCCCCATATCGGTCTTGATAACAGACAGAGAGGGGAACATCGAATACGCTAATGAAGCCCTGCTCGAACATACAGGATACACCAGGGAAGAATTGTTGGGTAAAAACCCTAGAATATTCAAGTCTGGAAGGTTTGAGGCGAGTTACTATGACAGGATGTGGAAGCACCTTGCAGAGGGCAAGACTTGGCGGGGAGTCTTTCACAATAAAAAGAAAAATGGAGAATTGTATTGGGAGTCGGTGCTCATTTCCCCATTGAAAGATAGCTATGGAAATGTCACCAATTTCATCGGTCTTAAGGAGGACATCACAGATAAAAAACGGATGGAAAGCACTCTCATCGACCATGAAAGGCTGATTCGCTCGGTTGTAGATAGTATGAGGGATGGCTTGATCATTTTAAATGCCAATGGCAATATCCAATTGTTTAACAAAGGTGCTGAGGAAATATTGGGCTACAGCGCAGAAGAGATAATGGATGAGTCTGTGCAGATATTAATGGGTGAAGAGGATAAGGGGAAGCATTTGGCAGGATTTGAGAGGTACCTGGCCTCGAATAAATTGCAAAATAAACATTCTTTTGAAGTCCTGGCTCTAAAAAAAGACAGGGATTTTGTTCCCGTTGAACTCACTGTCAGCCAAATGGAACAACGGGGAGAGCGTTTGATTGTTGGTGTGCTTCGTGATATTTCCGAACGTAAAGAATCTGAAGAAAAAATTGAAATGGCCCAAAACCAGGTGATGCAGTCTCAAAAGCTGGCGGCGATTGGTGAACTGGCGGCAGGTGTCAGCCATGAAGTTTTGAATCCGGTGAATATCATTTCCGTGTCCACTCAGATGCTTCAAAGAAAGGCTTTGGATGATCCAAAGATTCAAGAATATTGCGACAAAGTGAAGCATGAGATCCAGCGCATCACAAAAATCATGAGTGCATTGCTGGCATTTTCTCGTGAGAGTGATTCGAGTTTTGAAAAAACAGTGCTGAGTGATGAAATAGACAAGGTATTGCTTTTGGTCGAAGAAGATTTGAAATTGAATAATATAAAAATCGTAAAAAATTACAGTGATACCTCCGTGAATGTCTTGTCAGACAAAGATAAAATCCGACAGGTTTTTTTGAATTTAATCGCTAACGCGAATCACGCGATGCCCAAGGGTGGCACTCTGACAATTTCATGTGCAAGGGAGAACAAGAAGAAGGCCGATAATTTCGTTGTAAAAGTAAGTGATACGGGTATTGGGATGAGCGAGGAGATTCGCTCAAAAATATTTGATCCGTTTTTTACAACCAAGCCCGAAGGAGAAGGCACGGGAATGGGGCTTTCTATCGTCCACGGCATCATCGAAGAGCATAAAGGAAAAATCCGTGTGGAAAGCACGCCGGGTGAAGGGACGACATTTATAATGACTTTCCCCATTTGCGATTGCGACAGTGAGAATTAGCTAAAAGATTTTTATGCAATCCGCTGGAACGAAAATTGATATCATTTGCCCCGATCCAGGCCCGTCAAAAGATAAGGTTACGACCGCACTGCATGCGGCCTGCTCAGTTAATCATTCATGTTGGCGGTAAAACGTCCCTCACCCGTAGCTGATTTATTGGTTCGCCATCGTTCAGCGATAGGGCATTTGATTGCCGTTGAGTTCTTGTTCGATTTTTTTCTCAAACAAGTTTTCTTCATTCACGAATGCTTCAAACTCGCGCGGACTTTTGAATTCGAATACCTTGGGCTCTTTCTGACCGCAGATTTCTTCATCTTGCTCAACGGTCAAGACGTTGTTCTCAACTTTACGGATGACGAACTTCTTTCGAGTTTTGAGTTTGCCAAACATTTCCTGATAAACGGGTTCTAAATTTAAGGCCATGTGATGATCCTGTTGTTTGGAGTTTGTATTCAGTTCACGCAACCCCATCACCCGTGATGTTAAAGATCGTGGGTTGCATTGTTTATGATTATAGATTTTCTTATTATAACGGGTAAAGACAGATTCGAGAACCAAATAAAATACATTTAAAAAAATTATAACAACGCAGGAAAATTTATGTTAATCTCTCTTCTAATTTGAAGAGGGTTGGTATTTTTTAACCAGACTCTTCCAGCCCATCCGCGTTCCCTGTCTTTATTTTCCAGCCTTCAACGCCATGGCCATGAATAAAAAACGCACCCTCAAAACCATAACCGACGAAGTGATCCGAGAGTCAGAGTCCTTGTGCAACGCAGAAGAGATTCTCACCGAAATCAAAACCCGCTGGCGTCGAAAAATCGCGCCCGCGACTCTGGATCGTCTGCGCCAGGGACTCGACCACCATCAATATTTGATCGGAGTCGATGAAAACGACTACCTGCCATATCCTGCGGTCATGGAGCGGCTGAGCCATATTGCGTTGTGCATTCCGGTGGGGAAAATGGAATTGCAACGGAATCGGTTTTTTCCTGGACACCGACTGATTCCCTTCATTTCTCATGAGTTGAAAGAATCGCAAATCATTTTTAAAGATCCCGAAGGTCGGGATTTGCCGCGCTTGCGGGAAAGCTTTCTCATAGAAGAAGTCCTGCACTATTACCAGTATTCAGCAAGCCCGCATTTCCCAAACGATATTCATTTCAACGAAGGTGCGCCGGGGAAAAGTTCGCTCACGGTTCCCGTATGGGATTTTAGTGAATTTCTGGCGAATCATCCCTGCAAAACGGGTGACCTTTTATGGGTTCGATTGCTCGATTACGAACACGGTATTTTTGAAATTTCAGTTTGTCCGAAGGCCCAATGGTGTGAGGATCGATTGCGGAATCGAGCCCAGAACATTGCCCTGGAAAAAATACTGGAAGAAAATTGCGAAAATCCTCTGTTTGAAAAAGATGGCATGGAAAAACAGCTCTTGCGCGGTCTTCTGAGCCTGCAAATCAAATCAGAAGAAATCACCGCTGTTTTCAACTTTACAGAATTTATCGAATCCATCGAATCCCTGACCGTGCTGGGAGGCAAAGAAGAAGGCGTGCGACTTGCCCCCATGCGACACACGCTTCCCAACCAGTATCTTTGTGAAGAAGCGATCAGACAGCCTAAAGGGGAAATGGGATCGCTGAAAGCGATTTTTGATGACCTCGGTCTGGCGGTGAATGCAGATGAATTCAAAGCCATCTTGTACACGATAATGGGATCGGAAAACTATCAACTCGAATCGGTGTTCGATTTGATATTTGGAGGTGAAGGCAAACTGTTCTACGACAAGAAACAACACGCCGCATTTTATCAGCACCTGCGTGAGCTTCTGTTGGAAATTTGTGAAGACCTGAAAAAACCAGAGTCGCAAGTTGTAACCCAACTGCGCGATCAGGCGGTCGGTGCTAAATTACGACTCATTGCCCTGCTTCGTTATCTGGAGAAAAAAGATCTCGGCCTCAAAGATCTTCCTGTAGAGATTCTCGAACACATTGTTGATATCGATCATTTCTGTGGTCAGGCACTGGAGAGTTTTGCTGATCGCGATGCGATGCCGCAAATCAAAATCCTGCAGGACACACGTCTGGCCCTGAAAATAGTCGATCCTCACTTGTCCCGCCTCGAAGAAGACATTTATCATCGGCTGGATGTCTACTGACCCGCGCGCCTCATCAGTGGCTTGATTTGAGGCGATGTTGTTGTCTTTCCGTTTCCCGCCTGAGGCGAAAGCAACGCGTTCCCGTTTAAAACAGTAAAAAGAATGCGATTTTTTTCCTGTAGTATATAAAAAGTCAAGATTTGACCCCTATAAATCCATAAAGAAAATTACGCGAATTCATAGAATAAGTGCAATTCCTTTGGTAAGACTAGAGGTAAGATTGATTTGCCAAAAAATCATACCCTCATCCAAAGGAACCGCACCTATGAGACATTATAAACAATTAAACAAGAATGA